>Ga0209333_1000420_pt1 | contig 23653 bp, 21 predicted proteins | sample BlaSpr_A8_OM2_O3_FD_187982 | JGI IMG/M metagenome (GOLD analysis project Ga0209333, IMG submission 187982) | Forest soil microbial communities from Thunder Bay, Ontario, Canada - Black Spruce, Ontario site 2_A8_OM2_O3 (SPAdes) (version 2) | ecosystem: Environmental > Terrestrial > Soil > Boreal... | reverse complement strand
CATCGACTGGGAGCGCCGCTTCGATCACATGCAGCAGCACAGCGGACAGCATCTGCTTTCGGCGGTCTTCGTGGAGCGGTTCGGCATCCCGACCGTCAGCTTCCATCTGGGGCGGGAAAGTTCCACGATCGACCTGGACACGGCGGCGCTGGAACCTGCGCGCGTGCCGGAGGCCGAGCGGCGCGCCAACGAAGCGGTTTTCGAGAACCGGCCGCTGCATGTTTCGTTCGAGGACGCCGCGGAAACGCGCGACTTGCGCAAGCCATCCGCGCGCGCCGGAACGTTGCGCATCGTCTCCATCGATGGCCTGGACCGCAGCGCTTGCGGCGGCACGCACGTGGCGCGCACCGGCGAGATCGGGCCGATCCTGCTGCGCAAGCTGGATCGCATCCGCAATACCATGCGGGTGGAGTTCCTCTGCGGCGGGCGGGCCGTGGGGCGGGCGCGCGCCGATTTCGAAGCGCTCTCCCGCGTGGCGCAGATGGTCTCGGGATCGCTCGATGAAGCGCCGGCGCTGGTGGCCGCGCAGTTTGAAGCGGCCCGCGGTGCCGATAAGCTGCGCCGCAAGTTGGAAGCGGATCTGGCGCAGTATCAGGGCAAGGAACTATATGCCGCCACCGTGCCGGACGAAGCCGGAGTGCGGCGCGTGCTGCGGCGCGTGCCATCCGGCAGCTCCGGCAAGATGGAAGACTTGCGCGCCTTGGCACAGAGCTTTACGGCGCAGGCGAAAGCCGTGTTCGTGGCCGCGCTGGACGAACCGCCCGCAGTGCTGCTGGCCGTATCGGCCGATTGCGGTATCGACGCGGGAAAGGCGCTTAAGGCTGCGCTCACGCAGGCGGGCGGGCGGGGCGGCGGCAACCCGCGGATGGCGCAAGGCAGCCTGCCTGGCCGCGAGGCGCTGGAGCAGGTGCTGAGTCACATCAGAACAGCTTGATCCGCAGGAATTTTTGCGGATCCTGGCGGAACTCCTTCACGGTGGATTGCAGCTCCCGCAGCGCGCCGTTCAGCGACTCATACGTCTGCGCGTTCGAGAGCATCTGTCCCATGCCTCCCTCGCCGGAGTTCAGCGCGTCCACCTTTTCGATGAAAGCACCTACGCGCCGGTTCCACTCGACATATGCCGAGTCGCCGGCGATCAACTGGCCGGCGGCGCCTTTGCCCGCATTGAGATCCGCCAGCGTCTGCCGCACTTGCGCGAGTTCGCCGTGAATTCGATCGTACTGGGTGGTGTCGCGCAGCATGCCGTTCGCCTGCAATTGCGCCAGCCGATCGTCCAATTGGTGCAGCGACGCGCTCAGTTTGTCGTGCATGGCGGAACTATACAAGGCTTGTCCCAATTGCGACTGTGAGCCGGTGGCGGCGTGCAGCTCCTTTTCTACCTTGGCAACCCCATCCAGAAAATGGCGGTACAGATCGTCGCTCATCACAAATTCGCCGAGGGGTCCTTTGCCGGCCTGGATGTCCCGGATGATCGTGTCGATGGTCCGCAACTGCTCGTCGAACTGGCGCAAATCGATGTTTTGCATCATGTTGGACGGCGGCGGGTAGCGCAACTCGCCGCCGGCCAGCACGGGCCGCGGGCTTCTCCCCATGTTGATGTTGATGTACTTGTCGCCGAGAAGATTGGCGCTGTCGATAGTGGTGACGGAGTCGTCGGGAATGTAGGGAAGGAAGGCCTCCTCGATCCGCATGCGCACTTCCACGATGCGATTGGGATCCCGCGAAGGGCTTAGGTGGACGGACGCTACCAGGCCAACCTTCACGCCGTTCAGCAGGACATCGGCATCCGGTTGGAGTCCTGTGGAATCGGGAATATAAGTGGCGACGTTTACCTTGGCCTTGAGCCAGGTTCCGCCGCTCAGCAAATAAGTCAACACAGACAGGACGGAAAGGGCGGACACCGCCACGACGGCGATGCGGATCTTCGCCCAGCGGAGTCTGTGGGGATGGGGCATGCCTCCTTTCGATTGTAGCGTGGCATTGGCGGGATCCGCGCGGCGGTTTTGGACTCAGATAGGGCGGGGTCGAGGTTGCCCGTGGGCAGACCCCTGGACCACAGCCGACGCCTCGTCGGCCCCTCGCGATTGCCAAAGCCTCGGTTGTCCGAATGAAAGAGCGGGCACAGGGGGACCCGCGCAGACCGGGGGCTGCCTGACGTCACTGGCGAAGCCCGTAACACCATTGTTGCGCGGCCAGCATGCCCTCCAGTGTATGCAGCTTTACGGGTTCACCCATCGGAGGTGGCACGTGGAAACTTCGCCAACAGCAGCACGAACAGGTTGTCAGCTTCGGTGGCCAGTTGCGCATACCAATCCCTTGGCGCGGGCCACGCCCACGGCGCGCAACGTTTCGTCGCGCGCGGAATCGGCGGCCACGGCCAGCACGCCGGCGGCGATGGCCTTCTCCACGCGGTCGTCGTCGATATCCACCGCCATGAACGGCACGCCTACCTGCGGCAGTTCCAACGCGGCCCCACGGCCCACGCGTCCGAATTCACGAAATGATTTGTAACTTGGTTAACCTTCTGGGCGATGGTGAGACGGCGCGGTCACATCGCGTTCTTCCGGAAGATCAGGATATGTTGCCGCGGCAGGTTCTCCAAGGTCTTCTCCAGGCGAAAGCCTTCCGGCTCGACCTCCGCCTTAACCTCAGCCACAGTCATCTTGTGCGCGGGCAGAATAGGCACCCCCGGATCTTCCTTGCGATATTCGAGCAACACCATGCGGCCTTCCAAAGTGAGCGACGCACGGATTTTCCGCAGCATCTTTTGCGGCTGGGAGAACTCGTGATAGACATCCACCAGGAGGGCCAGATCGATGCGCCCGGCGGGCAGGCGGGGATCGTCTTCGGCGCCCAGCACGGCCTCGTAGTTTGCCAGCTTGCGCTCGGCCATGTTCTGGCGCAACCGGTCGAGCATGCCTTGTTGAATGTCGACGGCGTAGACTTTGCCCTGCGGTCCGATGCGGGCGGCCAGGCGCCAAGTGAAGTAGCCGACGCCCGCCCCGATGTCGGCCACGACCGCGCCTTTGGAGATGCCGATGGCGGCGTTTATCGCATCCAGGGCGGCGTCGGGCGCCTCCTCGGCCTCGCGTCCGGGGCGCACCAGCCAAGGCGCGCCACCCATGCCCATGACCGGAGCGGTCTGGCGGCCGGTGACGGGATGCACGTCCTGGCAGCAGCCCAGCGTATGGAGGGCGAGCAGGCAGGCGAGCAGCGGACGGGACATGGCTTACAGCATAGCGCGCGAAAGCGCGCCTATTTCTTCAGTGTGCGAATGTAGGCGACCAGATCGGCCGCCTGCGCATCGGTTACGGCTACCGGTTTCATCTTGCCGTTGCCCGCGGTGATGTCTTTCTTCAGGTCCGCATCCGCCTTGGCCTGCACATCGGCCGACCCCAGCGGCCGCATCTTCATGGCCGGCATGCCGGAACCGTCGGCTTTGTGGCAACCTTTGCACTTGGCGTCGTAGATTGCCTTGCCTTCGGCTGCCGCTCCAAAAGCCTGAACGGCGCCTAATGCCAGATAAACAGCACAAACGGGTAAGAATCTCATTTACTGCCTCCTAGCGTATTCTAGCGTAGATCCACAACGGTGCTGGACCAAAAACGCACCGGGCGAACCGGTGCAGTGTGAGGAACGCCACACGAAATCGCCTATTGGGGCGTAGAATCACGAAATGGGTTTTCTCCATCGATATTCGATTCATCTGGTTTCTAGCGCGATCGCGTTGAGTTTGGGTACGGCATGGGCGGCGAAGCCCGCTTGGCCGATGTTTCGCGGGCCGGATGCGAATCCGGCTGCTAAGAAGGGTAGGCTGCCGGAAGAGTGGTCGAAGACGCAGAACGTGGAATGGGCGGCGGAGATCCCTGGGCGAGGATGGTCGTCGCCCATTGTGTGCGGGCGTAGGGTGTTTCTCACCGCGGTCGCGACTGAGGGGAAGTCGAAGCCGCCGCAGATTGGGACCGAGTACAGCAACGAATACGTAGCGGAGATGATGAAGCAAGGGCTAAGCGAGCGGGAGGTGTTGGAGCGGGTGACGGCTCGCGACATCGAATTACCTAAGGAGGTGATGCTGCACTACTACCTGTACTGTCTGGATATTCGGACCGGCCAGGTGGGTTGGAAGCGGGAGTTCTATTCAGGGCAGCCACCGGGAGGACGGCATCGAAAGAACAGCTTTGCCTCGGAGACTCCAGTGACCGATGGAAAGCTGGTCTATGTCTACGTTGCGAACCTGGGCATCTATGCATATGACATGAAGGGCACGCAAGTTTGGCACACGCCGCTGGACGCGTATCCGATTTACCTGGATTTCGGGACGGGAGCATCGCCGGCGCTTTGGGGAGACACGCTGCTGATTGTCAACGACAACGAGAAGCAGCAGTTCATCGCGGCATTCCGAACGGACACGGGCAAGCTGGTCTGGCGGACAAGCCGGGACCTGGCTCCGAAAGGCGACGGGTCGTCGCGACGTTCGGGGTGGGTTACACCATTTGTCTGGAAGAACCCGCAACGGACGGAAGTTGTAACCGTCGGACCTGGAACGGCGGTGAGCTACGACGCCGCGGGCAAAGAGTTGTGGCGGCTGTCCGGCATGTCGGCGACACCGATTCCCAGTCCGTTCGCTTACGGAGGTTTGTTATATGTGAACGGCGGGAGGGGTACGCCGCTGTTTGCGATCAGGCCCGGAGCCACGGGGGATTTGACGCCGGGAAAGGATGGAAAACAGAGTGACTTTGTGGCGTGGTCGGAGCCACGCGGTGGCACTTACTTGCCGACGGACGTGGCATACGATGGGGCGCTGTATGTGCTGTCGGAAACCGGGATCTTGAGCCGCTTTGACGCGAAAACCGGGAAGCTGGCCTACCGCTCCAGGATCGACCAGGGTGGGGCATTCACCTCGTCGCCGTGGGCTTATAACGGCAAAGTGTTCTGTCTCAGCGAGGAGGGCAAGACGTTTGTGATTGCCGCGGGCGAAAAGTTCGAGCTGCTGCATGTTAATTTGCTGGACGAGATGGCGCAGGCTACTCCGGCGATCGTCGGGGATCGCCTGCTCCTCCGGACGGAGAGCCGGTTATATTCAATTCGGAACAAGAATCGATAACGGGTAGCAGGCGCTACCATTCTCCGGCAGCGGAGATTGGGAAGGCTCTTAGTTCTTCACCACGAAGAATACGATCAGGATCAACGCCAGCGCCGCTAGGACACTGAAGATCGCGACTAGCCTTATCGGAGTAAGGAATGGCTTGGGCCGAGGCGGCACTGAGCCGGTAACCGCCGGCGCTGCCGCGGCAACCTGAGGTTCGCGTGGCGGCGCTACCGCCGCACTGCCCACTATCCGGGTATACTCTCCGGGGCCGGAGGGCGGCGGCTCGGGCGCAAGGGCCGGTTTCTGCCGAGTTGCCGGAAGGACCGGAGGAGCCGGCTTCCGGGGAGACTCCGAGCCTCGAATAATGCGCGTGAAATCGCCGGGGCCCGAGGGGTCTTGCGCCGCCGGTTCCGACTGGCGTTCCCGAACCGGTACGGCCGCCTGCAATTGCACCGGACGCAGGAGTCCGCCTTCAAGTTCCGAGTTGCGAATGATCCTGCTGAACTCGCCGGTCTCCGGTGCGCTGCTGGCGGGCGGCTCCGGTTCTTGTTCGTATAACGCACCCTCGTTTGGGGTCCGAAAGAATCGGGTAAACTCGCCACTTGAGTCTCCTCCCTGGGAAGGCTCGGTGCCCGCAATGCCTGGCGAGACTGAAGCTTTCGCCTGCGGCTGCACTGGACGGAACGGCCCGTCTTCGCCTTTCTGCTGTCCGCTTTGGATGGGCGGTGCCGGCTCCCGCTCGCGGGATGACGCGCCTTCGCTTTGGGACCGGAAGAATCGGGTAAACTCGCCTGCCGGCTCCTCGGCCGGAGAGTGCTCGGCTCCCGCAATCCATGCGGGTGGTTTCGAGGCCGGCGGGTCCGCCGCCGCCGGTCGGGCAATCTCCGGCGCCGCTGGCGTAGATTCCGATTCTCCCGGCGGGTGCGCCAGAGGAACCACGCGGAACTTGTTGGGAGCGACGCGAACGATCCGGGTAGTCTCGCCGATCCCACTCAACGGCTCGCTATGGGGTTCCCCGGCATGCTCCGGATCGGCAGGCGCTTTGATCCCGCTTACCGGCGGCGGGAGACTGAAAGGCCTAGGAGTTTGCGGTGACGGAGCCGATCCCGCCTCCGCGGTAACTTGGCCGTGCGATTCCCACCACTTCGTGAATTCGCCGCGGGGTTGCTCCAACGCGGCCGGTTCAGGCGCCGGTCCGGGCATCGGCGACGCTACGATTCCTCCCGCCGGTTCCGCCGCCTGCCCGTGCGCGTTGAACCAGCGGGTGAACTCGCTGTCACCGGGCACAGACTCGGGAGTTCCGCGGCTGGCCGCGATCTCGGCCTTCAGCGCTAACGCGGCGGGATTCGTGGGGTCCAACTCCAGCAAGCGGGAAAGCTCCGCTGTGGCGGCGCTGTAATCGCCATTCGCGAACTGGATACAAGCGGTCTGAAGATGCAACCGGACGGTTGCGCCATGGTTTCCTTCTCCGGGAGCACTCATCGCAAAGCCTGCCCTGACCAAGAGTATAGCGTTTTGACGGCAGGTAAGCTATTATTCTCAATGCAGCTCAATGCAGCCCCATGCAGAGGTAATATGGTTGTTCTCGCCGGACAACAACATCTTATGGCGCGTCTTTCTCCCGTCGTGTGGTCCGAGGGGATGTATTTGGCCCCCCATCATTTTCAAGCGCAGAGCCGCTACTTCGAAGATGCCATCCATCACGCGGTCTGCTCGCTGTGGAGCGACTCGTTTGGTCTGACTTCGGGCGCGCTGGATACGGAGGCCTTGCGAAATGGCACGCTCAGCCTGCGGCATGCGGCCGGAATTTTCCCGGATGGGCTGCCGTTCGCGATTCCGGATTGCGACCCTGTTCCGGAGAAGCGCAAACTCACGGATATTTTTCCGCCGTCCGCCGCCGGCATGCAGGTTCTGTTGGCCATCCCGGGACGAAAATCCGACGGCCTGAACTGCGCCATCTCCGGCCCTGAGGCGGGGCCGGGCGTCCGCTACTCCGCGGAAAATTGCCTGGTGGAAGACGAAAATACCGGCCGCGAGCAGAAACCCGTACGGCTGGCCCGCAAGAATCTGCGCCTGATCTTGGAGAGCGAAATCACCGGCGATCTGGTCACCTTGCCTTTGGCGCGCATTGTGCGCGGCGGACCGGCGTATTTCCTGGTGGACGAGAGATTCATTCCGCCGTGCCTGGCGATCGCCGCCTCCGACCGGCTGATGACGATGCTGACCCAACTGATCGAGATTCTAGAGGACAAGAGCGCCGCCATCACCGGCGGTCGGGGCTTCAGCCCGGCCATATCCTCGACTCGCGAGATCGCCCAATTTTGGCAGCTTCATACCATTCATTCCAGCCTGGGGGCCTTACGTCATTTGTGCTTTTCCAAGCGCGGCCACCCAAAGGAACTCTACCTGGAGATGGCGCGCCTGGCCGGGGCCCTATGTACTTTTGTTCTGGATTCTCACCCGCGTAATTTACCCTCGTTCGATCACCTGAACCCGACGGCCTGCTTCGAGCAGTTGGAGCGGCATATCCAGCGCCACCTGAACATTGCCATTCCGCAGTCCTCTCTCTCCATCCCGCTGCACGCCGTCGGAGAATCTTATTACGAAGGAAAAGTGGCCGACGAACGCGCCCTGGGGCCCTGTGAGTGGATTCTCGGCATCCGCTCCCAGATCGAGCATGCCGAGCTGATCGCCAGAGCGCCGAAGCTGGTCAAGTTCTGCTCGGCGCAGTTCGTGCCACGGCTCGTTAGTAGAGCGCTGCCCGGATTGGCCCTTACGCATCTCCCCGTGCGGCCTCCGTCTGTCCCGTCGATTCCCGAGGCCCAGTATTTCAGCGTGAACCGCGTCGGTCCCTGTTGGGAACATATCGTGCAAACGCGTGCCGTAGGTATCTACGTTCCGGTGGAGATTCCCAAGCCGGATTTGAGGCTATTCGTAAGTGCCGGCTCGGGGGAGATCTGATCATGGCGGCTCTGGGCGCAACTGGTCCACCTTCCTCTCCGAGCCGGCCGCTCCGCGACAATCTCGCGCTCTGTTTCCAAGAGGTTCTCACGGTCATCGCGCGTTTGCGCGCCGAGCGCGAACCGGTGCTGGACGCCAACGTTTTTCGCGCGAATATCCTCGCGGCGTTGAAGGCCGCCGATCGGGATGCATTGCAGAAAGGCTATGCCCCGGACGACGTGAAGCTGGCTGTGTTCGCGGTTGTTGCGTTGCTCGACGAGTCGGTGCTGAATTCCAGGAATCCGGTTTTCGCGGACTGGCACAGCCAGCCTCTGGGTCTCCAATTGTTTCGCGTGCAACTTGCAGGGGTGGTCTTTTTCCAGAACCTGGACGCGTTGCTGGCGCGCGCCGATTCAGCGGAACTGGCGGACTTGCTGGAGGTGTATCAGCTCTGCATGCTGCTCGGTTTGGCAGGCCGCTACCAGACGCCGGGAGCGCCTGAACTGCGCTCTTTAGAGCGCAGCGTCGCAGCCAAAATCAATCGGACTCGGCGCGGGCCATACCCGTTGTCGCCAGCGGCGCTTCCCGAAGCACAGGCCGGAGTGAGCGGCGCGGTTCTCCGCGACCCTTGGGTCCGCCCGCTCCTGGTTGTGGCGGTGGTGTTTGTCCTGCTTTGCCTGGCGCTGTTCCTGGGATTCAAGCGTAGCCTGGACAACGGTATCGCGGATGCGCAGAATGCCGCCGCGCCAGCCGACACTGCGGCGAAGGACGTGCGATGAACGCATTGCTGGTGGCCGGCGCCGCATTGCTTGTGTTTGGCGCCCTGGCCTGGACCCTCGCGGGTCCCCTGCTCCACCTCCAGGGCGCCAGATTCTGGTTGTTGTTCGGCGGCCTGACCGCGATAGCGGCCGCTGTCGCAGCGGTCATCCTTCTATTCCGGCGGCAGCAGGAGCAGGCCAAGTCGTCGCAGCAAGCCCCTTCAGACGCCAGCTCCGGCGAGGAACTCGACCTGCTGGTGCGGGAGGCCCAAGCCAAGCTCGCGCGCTCGCCAAAGGCCCCCGGCGCAAGACTGGCGGACCTGCCGGTTGTTCTCCTCCTGGGGACTCCCGGAAGCTCCAAGACCACCCTGATGATGCATTCGGAGCTGGAACCGGAACTGCTATCCGGCCAAGCGGAGCAGGAATCCGGTATCGTCCCGACGCGCTCGATTAATGTATGGTTTGCGCGCAAATTCATTTTCCTGGAGACCGCCGCCAACGTTCTGAACGATGACGCGCTCTGGCGGAAGCTGATTCGCGCCTTGCGGCCCGCAGGGTTGGCGGCCATCGCCGGACGGGAGCCCCACGCCGGGCGGGCGGCAGTGGTTTGCGTTGACTCTGAGCGGATCGCCAACGCTTCGGGGAACGCCCTCGAAACGCTGGCCCGGGACCTGCGCGCGAGTCTGGAGGCCATGTCCGAGACTCTTGGAATCCACGTTCCGGTCTATGTGCTTTTCACGAAAATGGACCTGTTTCCGTGGTTCCCGGATTACGCGCGGAACCTCACTCCGGAGGAAGCCAGGCAGATCGCCGGTGTCACCCTCCCCCTGGCGGGACGCGATGGCGCGGGATCCTATGCGGAAGAGCAGACCCGCCTGATCGGGGGCGCCTTCGACAAGTTGTTCTATTCGCTGGCGGAGCGCCGTTGCGATCTCCTGTTCCTCGAACAGAACGCGCCGGAACTCTCCGGAATTTATGAATTTCCCAGGGAATTGCGGAAGTTCCGCGATCCGTTGGTTCGATTTCTCGTGGACCTGTGCCGTCCCAAGCAGTTAACCGTCAGCCCGTTCCTGCGCGGTTTCTATTTTTGCGGGATACGTCCGGTGGTCCGCAGCGACGTGGTAGCGGAACAATGGGCGCCCGAGCCGGCACTGGAAGAAGCGCCGGAAGTCGGCGCTACGAACATCTTCCGGCGGCCCCAAGCCGATGCCCGGCGGGTGCGTGCCATCCCCAAAGCGGCGCCCGGTTCGCGAAGAGTGCCGGAATGGGTCTTTCTGGCGCCCTTCTTCAGGCAGGTGTTGCTGCAGGACGGCGCGGGCTTGCGAACCAGCCAAACCAGCACGCGAACCGCTTTCCTGCGCAGAGTGGCGTTGCTGGCCGTGGCATCGCTGGCGCTGATCCTGTGCGGCTGCTTTTGGTATGCCTACGTTCAGAACCGCGACCTGGAGCGGCCGGTGCTCGCGGCCGCCAGGCACACGCCCACTATCGAAGCGCTAAAACAGATGGATGACTTGCGGAAGGTGACCGAGACGCTGGCGGGTTACGAAGACCAGGGGAATTCGACGGGCTTGGGTTTGCATTGGGGCATGTATCACGGCAAGGATCTGTATCCCGAGGCGCGGCGCATCTACTTCCATCGATGGTTTCGTCCGCTGTTCCTGCGTCCGGTGCAAGAACGCCTGCTGGACACGTTGCAAAAGGCTCCTTCGAATCCGCCGCCGCCGGGCACTGCCTTTCCGAGGGAGTTGTACGATGCCGTAAGAGCCTACCTGATCACGGCCGCGTATCATCAATACAGCACCAAGGCTTGGCTGTCGCCCATTCTGATGGAGTACTGGAGCCAGGGAAAGACCTTGCCTCAAGACCAGCGGGAATTGGTCCCGTACCAACTCGATTACTATAGCCAACAGCTAGCTCTCAAGAATCCGTTCACGGATATCGATATCAAAGACGACGAGGCGGTCAAGCATGCGCGCCAGTATCTCTGGGGTTTCGGCGATGCTGAATTCCGTTATCGGGGTATCATAGAAGCCGCTAACGCGGTCGCCAACCGGGTAGTCTTCAATGAAAGTTCGGTGGTCGGCCGCGCCATGGTAGAAGGCGCTTACACCAAGAGCGGCTGGGCGATCGTCGAGAAGACCATCCGGAAGGGGGGCGCCGATGTAGATGCCTGGGTGCTGGATAAGCCTTCCGGCGGACCTTCGGCTGGTGGCGGAGCGGGCGACCTGCTGGCCAGGTACAAGAACGACTACATCGAACGATGGCGGACGTTCGTGAGAAAGAGCGAAGTGGTTCCCTATAACGGTCTGAAGGACGCCGCCACGAAGCTCCATAGGACCGCGGATGGAAATCAATCCGCTCTGCTGAAGCTTTTCGCCGTTGTGTCGGAGAACACATCGGTGGATCCGGAAATTGCCGCCAAATTCCAACCGGTCGTCGCTGTAGTACCCGCGGGCAGTATGCTCACTCCCCAGAACCCGGTGAATACCGGGTACATTCAATCGCTAACGGGCCTGGCGCTCACGTTGGATCAAGCTGCCGACTCCGACGCCGATCCTAACAGTCCTGCTATCGCGCAGAGCCGGGACAAAGCCCAATTCGCACACCAGGCCGCTGCGTCGATCAGTGTGCCTAACGATCCCGACGGCAAGCTCGATGAGAATGTGAAAAAATTGCTTTCAGACCCGATCGCATTGGCCGAGCAGGCCCTGAAGGGCGCGGGCAGCGGCGATCTGAACGCCAAGGGGAAGGGATTCTGTGAGGCATTCCATGTACTAGTGAGCAAGTACCCATTCAGTCCTAAGGGTAACCCGGCGCAACCGGCGAAGCTGGAGGATCTCAACGATATATTCCGGCCCGCCACCGGGAAGGTATCCGTACTCAAGAACGCGATTACGCAGAGTAAAGCGCAGCCGACACCGGAGTTCAAACGCTTTTTCGATCTGCTGGAGACCTTCCAACAAGCCGCATATCCGAACAATGCTCAACAGCCGCAACTCCCCTTTACGCTTACTTCGCGAAACGTCGAAGGCCTGCTTAACCTGGACTTGGCGATGGATGATAAAGAGCTGGCTAACTCGGGCGGCAATGCCACTCCAGTTTCCAAGCAGTTCACGTGGCCTGTCCGGACGGTCAAGTTTTCCTTCAACGGGCAGAAGGCCGATTTTTCGGGCGATTGGGCGGTGTTCGATTTTTTTGGCAGCGCGGAGCCTGAGTGGCAGTTGGTTGGATCTTCTTACCGACTGACATGGAAGGAACACCTCGGGCGAATAAGGCAAGAAGGGGTGCCGCTGGTACTGGATCTGGACGGGCACAACGGCAAATTCTTCCAGCCCGGATATTTCCAAGCGTTACACTGCCCATCCAAGGTTGCCCAGTGAGTCGGGGCCGGACGTCTAGCCGCCCAGCGGCATCGAATCACGGACCAGGCGACGGTAAATGAACCGGCAAGCGCCGGATGACCCGGCGCGCAGCTTGGCATCGCAGAAACGCGAGTACTGCAAAATCTACTCATATCTTCAATGCGGATCGACCGCTTCGGCATCCGTTCCAAAAAAAAGCTTTGGGTAGCGGACGGCGCGCGGGGTTCGGCGTTTCCCAAACAGGCTACTTGAGGACGACACCCCGTCCCGTTCCCACATCTTGCGACACTCGATCGGCATAGCCAAGCAGTCGTGCCAGAGCCAGAATTGCAAACTTGTCTTGATGTTCGAGATTCCACGATTCTATGGAATCGGGCGTTGACGGAGACCGGGCGGGGCGAAGGCGGGGGCTCGCCAAGAACCCCGCATCCTGATCTCCGCCGCTCGGCCATGCGCCGAGACGAGCAAAGGGGGAGCGTTCCGGATGAAGCATCGCCTGAATCGCGTCGGGGTCGTCTCGAATGCCAATCCAACGGCAAATCGGGGGTAATTCGGTATCGGCGTGATTCAGGAGGTCTTCGCCGCGAACGCGCAGAAAGCGCCGGCTGGGGACCGCGGCGGTTTCGCGGAGGATGGTCTGCTGGCAGAAGCACCACAGTCGAACGGCAAATCTCTTCCGTTCTTCAGTCGAGCACGCGGATACGCCAGAAGGGGTTCCGGCGGTGAGGCTTTCAACAATCGAGTGAATGGTGTTGAGGGGATCGCGCGTCAGGTGCAGAAAGCGGGTGCCCGCGTGAAATGCAAGGGCGCGCTGGAGCGACCGAGTCGACAAACAAGTACGCGGGCTTTTCTCGACGCCAATCCTTGGCTCGACCAGGCGTAACAGGTGCCCGAGCATACGTGAAGCGCTCCAGCGCGCGCGATTCCCCAGCCACGCGAGGGATCGCACCAAAGCGTCCTCCGATTGGGTGCGGAAAAGCAACTGCGCAACCGCCCTGGTGAGGCCGGGCGTATAGCTTGCTCCTTGTCGCCCGGTGACATGGCTCATGCGATCGTCGAGTTGAAGCAACTCTCCCACGCTGCCGGTTAGAAATAGGTTTAGCTCTGGGAAGCCGTACATCTCGGGGTGCTGGCCCAGCATGGCGCACACGACCGATGAGAAAGACCGGGGCGCGCAAAGGATCAGCACAGGCGACCGCGGATCACCCAGCCAAGCATCGTTCATTGACGCATCGCCGTGTTATTCTTTAAGCCAGTTGTGGTCGTAGAGCCATACGTCCATCGCCAGGCCGTAGTTGTCGATTCGACCGATTCCCATCCCGAGGCAGCCTTGCCACTCACTCCCCTCTTGAACTTGGCGTGCTTGCGATCGGACTCCCGCGGGCCACGGTAGGCATCAAACACTTTGGCGCGCAGACCGCACTCGACGGCCCATTTCAATGCTCGATGCGCGAGCTCTAGAAACTCAGGGTTAAGCCTGTCGTCATCGAGCAAGCGATCTGGATCGTCGTCCCACAGGAAAAGATCCTCGTCCCGAGAGAGTGTCGCATGCAGCCTGGGAATCCCAAGTCCATAAGGTGGATCGGCATCGGGGCCGGCGCAGTCATTTCGCCCCAGCGGACCGGGCGTATCGCCCAAAAGGCGGAACGGGTCGGGAGAGGCGGCGTCTCCGCATCCCAGTGGGCCTGGCGTCCGAGGATCTAGCCGGAAGGGATCACGACCTGTACTGCCCGGTGCGCGCGACATATTCAACCTTCTGTCCGATTCAGTGATTGTCGAACGAAAATTCTAAGCTTGCAAGCCAAGTTTCCCCAAAATACCGCGGCATACTAACGCGTTGGCCGTGGGGTGTGCCAGATCAATCTCAGCGCCAGGGAGCGGGCAGCGGCAGCCAGACGGGATCTTTCACCTGCTCGATCGGCATCTTTCTTACCTCCGCTTCGCGTTCCGCCCACGCTTTCATTTCCGCGGCGTCGTATAGCACTTTGGAATGCAGCGCAGCCTCCCACGCGGTAACAAACCGCCAATGCCTGACAGCTGCCGTGAAGTACGTCATGGGGCTGAAATCATCTTGGTACCCAAGCCTTTCAAACAGCGCTCGGTCCCACGGCGATTGCGGCATGCGCGGAATCGGCGAGGACGGAAACATCGCCAATGCGAACCGGACGGATACGACAAAGGGCGGAGGTGTTTCCACGTCGCGCTGCCCCGATAATCCGCCGCGCGTAACGAGCAGCCGCCAGACATATGCCTGAAACGACTGCGCGTCGTCCGGCTTGAACACGCTTGCCTTCCATTGGGCCAGGTGGAGAAGAAACGCTTCGCCGTAGGTTTCAAACATCCAGGTCAGGAGCGCCTGGGGCAAAGCCGACTCTTCGCTCGTTTCGATGAAGGCTTTTCTCAGCCCTTCTTCGAACGCGACTACATTCTCCGGCAGTTGCAGACCCAACTGGTTGCGATAAGGCTTGACCAAGTCGAGGGTGAGCCCGGCGAACAGCAGCAGCCATTCGCCGGAGTTCTTCGGGTTGGGGGGAACGAGCGTGGCTGCGTCCATTTTTTTCCATCCACTTAGACTATTTTGGCGGGTATTTGTCATACGGATTGGTGCTGCTCCCGTCTTCGAGCTGTTTGGTCAGCCACTCCCAGACGTCCGGAAGGTCCGGGCCACAACCGGAGTCGTTCCACTCTTCTTCCAGATTTCTTAATCGTTGTTGTTTATCTTCGTACTGCTGCCTCTCCCCGGTGCGTGAGCGCAATCCATACCTGGGATCGGGAACGGCCGGTGCGCTTTCTGGAAGACCGCCGGGATCTTGCTGGTATTGATACCACCGGGTCCTCAGTTCGTCGATGACTTCCTCGATTTGCTCCTGCAGATCTTTGCACGGATCCTTTTCCTTTTCTTTGCACTGCTCGGTGGTCGTGGGCACCGCAGGAGCGTCGGTCTTATCCTGGGTATCGGTTTGGGATTGCGGGCTGAGGTTATCGATTGCGTCCGCCGCACTCTGGACAGCCTGTTGGGTAGCCTGCTGTCCGGCGGGCGAAACCAGGATCATGGCTGCTAGAGCCGCGCCTGCCATATACAACAGATCGGCAACTCCTATCCCGGCGGCGACGGCCATGTGCTAAGACCTGCCCTCCCCCGCCTTGCGCAACTTGGCCGAAATCACGTCGCATAGCATCCCGACCTTGACGTCCGGATCCAGCTCGGGAGCGGCGAGAAAAGCGGCGGTGCTGGCCTCGTCGTCAAAGCGGGGGTCGATAATAATTGCAAGACCGATGAACCGGCACATCCCGTCCGCAGTCTGCAAACCGTAACGACGCGCCCGTTGATGCGTTTCAGCGATCACGCTAAGCAGGGCGGTATCGTCGTACTTCCCCGCTTGTTCGGGAATGGCTTTCCGATAATGCTCGCGCAGGAGGAGATGGTACCTTGCATCCGCTGCGGATTGAAACACAGCTTCTTGCTGTTGCCGTATAATCATGGCGAGGGCGTTTTCGGTATGCTAACCAGGATTTCCAGTTGGCTTCCTGGCTTCCTGAAAGTATACATCCGGACCAATCGCCTCGAACCGCTTTATTGATATTTCTTAATTTTGGCCCGGTCCGCCTGGAACGCCACTACCGGCCAGGCAGGTGAAAACCAAGGCGCACGTTTTTTCTGGTTGGTCGCCTTTACGCTTGACTTTTGCCTCGCTTTGCCAAATAATGAACCTCGCAGTCGAAATTCGGACGGGTTGCCCAGCGGTTCGGCAGCCGAGAGCATCGATCTATGGCCACTTCAGATTCAGCACAACACAAATTAGATAGGGTACGCCCGCCACGCGTCCAAATCACGTACGATGTGGAAATCGGCGGAGCGATGGAACTAAAGGAGTTACCTTTCGTTATGGGCGTCCTGGGGGATTTCACCGGACAGCCGGCGGAACCGCTTGCCCCGCTCGCAGCGAGGTCCTTCGTAGAGGTCAATCCCGATAATTTCGATGCCGTCCTGGCAGGCATGAAGCCCCACCTTGCTTTTTCCGTGGACAACAAGCTGACGCAGGATCCGCAAGGCGGCCAACTCAAAATCGATCTCCATTTCAAGAGCTTGGAGGACTTTGAGCCGGATAAAGTCGCGCAGCAGGTGGCGCCACTGAGGAAGCTCCTGGACTTGCGGCAAAAACTGTCGGACCTGAAGGGCAGTCTGCAGGGCAACGACAAGCTGGACGAGTTGCTCCTGGAAGCGGCCAGCAATACGGACAAGCTGCAAAGACTGGCGGCGGACACCAAACCTGCGGACGCCGCCAAGCCTGGGGAGGGTGAGTCCCATGAGTGAACCGCAACAAGGGCTGACTGGCGCGCCGTCCGCGCAAACCATCGAGAAGCCGGCCGAGCCGGTGATGTGGGACCGCATCGTAGAACAAACGCGCCTCAGCCGCGAGCGTACGCGGGATCTGGTCAACGAGTTCGCCGAACAGGTGTTGCAAGGCTCCATGACCGTCTCCAAAGACGCCGAAGCCATGATCAATGCCCGCATCGCCCAGATCGACCGGTTGCTTTCCGTGCAGCTCAACGAAGTCTTGCACAAGCCGGAGTTTCAAAAGCTGGAAGCCTCCTGGCGCGGCCTGCGGTACCTGCTGGATCAGAGTGAAACCAGCACCATGCTGAAGATCAAGGTGCTCAACGTCAGCAAGAAGGACCTCCTGCGCGATCTGCAAAGAGCTCCTGAGTTCGATCAAAGCCAACTCTTCAAGAAGATCTATGAAGAAGAGTTCGGGACATTTGGCGGCGAGCCTTTCGGCGCCTTGGTCGGAGATTACGAATTTGGCCGGCATCCCGAGGACATGGAACTGCTGGACCGGGTTTCAAAGGTGGCGGCGCAGGCGCATGCACCATTTCTCACCGCCGCATCGCCGGATCTGCTGAACCTGGACAGCTTCACAAAATTGGGCAACATTCGCGATCTGGCGACGGTTACCAACACACTCGACTACGCCCAATGGAAATCCTTGCGCGCCAGCGAGGATTCGAGGTATTTGGGGCTCTGCCTGCCGCATATATTGATGCGGCTGCCGTACGGCAAAGCGACCAAGAGTGTCGAAGCCTTTCAATACGAGGAAGGCGTGGACGGCACGGACCATTCCAAGTATTTGTGGGGGAATGCGGCTTGGGCTTTGGGCGCGCGGTTGACCAACGCCTTCGCCCTGTATGGCTGGACCACGGCCATTCGCGGCGTCCAGGGCGGCGGGCTGGTGAAAGGGTTACCTACGCATACCTTCCGGACCGACGAGGGCGATGTGGCGCTCAAGTGCCCTACCGAGGTGGCCATCACGGATCGCCGCGATAAGGAATTGAGCGACCAGGGATTCATTTCCCTGGTGCACTGCAAGAATACCGACTACGCCGCGTTCTTCGCCGCCCAGTCCGTTCAAAAGCCCAAGCTCTGGAGCACGGATGCGGCCAACGCCAGCGCCCGGCTATCGGCGCAATTGCCGTACCTGCTGGCCGTCAGCAGGTTTGCCCACTATCTGAAGGCGATCATGCGCGACAGAATCGGAAGCTTCATGTCGCGCGAGGATTGTGAGCGGACCTTGAATGAGTGGATTACGCTGTACGTCACGCCCGACCCCACCGCCCTGCCCAGCGTTAAGGCCTCTCATCCCTTGCAGGAGGCGCGCGTGGAGGTCAGCGAAGTGCCTGGGAAACCTGGCGTGTATCGGGCGATCGCGCACTTGCGGCCGCACTTCCAACTGGACGAATTGAATGTTTCCTTGCGCCTCGTTGCGGAACTGCCCAAGTCCACGCGGGGATAGGAACGAGAGCAGGTTTGTTTCGGAAGGGTGAAACGATTACGCGGTACCCTTCACTATATCAAGGAGGTCAAAACGGTATGGCAGCAGTTGATTATTTCTTGAAACTCGACGGAATAGACGGTGAGAGCCAGGATTCTAAGCACAAGAACGAGATAGAGGTCCTCTCCTATAAGTTTGGGTCGGCGCAGCAAGGGGGAAGTGCCTATGGCTCCGGCGCCGGCTCGGGCAAGGTCCAGATGGAAGACTTTCATTTTACTATGAGAGTCAATAAAGCCAGCCCGAAGCTGTTCCTGTACCACGCCGGTGGCCAGCCTATCACGACGGCCGTTCTGACGTGCCGAAAGGCCGGCAAGGATCAACAAGAGTTCCTGAAGTGGACCTTCTCGAACGTCCTGGTGTCGTCATTCCATACGGGCGGCTCCGATGGCAATAGTCTGGTGCCGGTGGACGAGATCACGCTGAACTTCACCTCGGTCGTGATGGAGTACAAGGAGCAGAAGGCGGACGGCACCTTGGGTGGAGCGATCAAGACCGGGTGGGATCTGAAGCAGAACAAGGCTGCCGCCGCATAGCGGTCCGGCTGCCAGGACAGGATGAAAGCCAAAGAGCTGTTTCAGGCTGGCCGGCTCGATGAGGCTGTGCGGGCGCTGGGTGCGGAACTGCGCGACGATCCCGCGGACACTCAGCGCCGCACATTTTTGTTCGAGTTGCTTTGCTTTGCCGGCGACTTCCAGCGTGCCGAAAAGCAATTGGACGTTTTGGGCGAGACCGATCCAACCGCGGCCATGGCCGTGCTCCTTTACCGCGGAGTCCTTCGCGCCGAAAACGCACGGCAGGGCTTTTTTAGCGAGAAACAGTTTCTCGGAAGAGGCGCAACCCCCGAAACCGGAACTGCCGGCGTTTGTAACGGGAAACCATTTACCACCTTCATCGATGCGGATCCTCGCATCGGTGCGAGGTTGGAAGTATTGGCCGGCGGACGTTACCTTTGGATTCCGTTTCAGCACATCAGTTCCGTTGAAATAGAGGCGCCGCAGCGGCTTCGGGATCTGTTATGGGCCCCGGCGGTAGTCCGGACCACGCCTGCATTCAAGGAGCGCGATTTAGGTGCGGTCTTCGTTCCCGTGCTCTCTCCGGGTTCTTCGACCTACCCGGATGACGCGGTGCGCCTGGGGCGTGCCACCGCATGGCTGGAACCGGAGAACGGGAACGTGATCCCGATGGGGCAGAAAATGTTCTTGGTGGATGAAGAAGAGTTACCCTTGCTGGAGTTGCGGCATCTCGACTTCTCCCACCCCGAAGTGTCCGTGGAAACCAATGCATCTTCTTGACGATCTCCTTCTGCCTATCGCGGGCGCCAATCCCAGCGGCGCGAACCTCAGGTACGCCCAGGTTTATAAGGAGATTACCGAGGCCCGCCGGATCGACGACATTCCATTGGACGGCAGCCCTGCCAAACTTGCCGATTATGCCGCGGTGGAAAGGCTGGCTACGGAAGCCTTGGCTGGCCAGACCAAGGACTTGCAGATTGCCGCTTGGCTCACCGAGGCGCGGTTGCGCCGGAGTGGATTTGACGGCTTGCGGCAAGGGATCGATCTCATGCGCGGGTTGCTGGAGAAATTCTGGGACTCGGTCTATCCCGAAATCGACGAAGGCGATCTCGAATTTCGTGCCGCGCCGCTGAACTGGATCGGCTCCACGCTAGATTTGTCCGTGAAGAGCGTGCCTTTGACGAAATCCGGGTACAACTGGTTCAAGTACAGGGAATCCCGTGAGGTGGGATACGAGGCCGACGCACAAGACGACGACACCAAGCTCGTAGCGCGAAAAGCAGCGCTGGCAGCCAAGAAAATCAGTGCGGACCAGTTCGATGCGGCCGTCGCGAACAGTCCCGATGAATTCTACGAGGAACTAAACAGAGGCCTGCAGGGGTGCGATGATTCGCTGGCCGCCCTCGATGCCGTCTGCCAGGATAAGTTCGGGAACGCGCCGCCCGCGTTTAGCGGCCTTCGCGCGTCGTTGCAAGAAACGCACGACCTGTTGCACATACTGCTCGCAAACAGGCCTGGAGAAGGCGCGCCGGTGGCGGAGGACGTGCCTGCGGCAGAGGACGGCGACGCAAGCCGCGATTCGCCGGAACGCGCGGCCGCCCCGCCGGCGGGACGCTCCCGCGCGTTGGCTTGGGAGCCGGGGAGCCGGGAAGAGGCGATCGAGCGTCTTTTGGTTAGTGTAAAGTACCTGCGCCATGACGATCCGTCGAACCCTGTGCCGTATCTGCTTCTCCGGGCTTTGCGCTGGGGCGAGTTGCGCGCGCCTGGCCAGGATCCCGAGGCGCTGCTGGAACCGCCGCCCAACGAGGTGCGCTTGCAATTGAAACGGCTGGCTGGTTCCAGCGATTGGGAGGAGCTGTTGGAGGCCGCTGAACAAGCCATGAGCCAGCCCTATGGGCGGGGTTGGCTCGATCTGCAAAGGCTTGCCGTGCAGGCATGCGCCGGACTCGGCGATTCCTATAACGCCGTGGCGGCAGCCATCCGGGCGGAGTTGCAGGCGGTCGTGGCGGGCATCCCGGATCTGCCTCGCTGGAACCTGTTGGACGATACGCCGGCGGCCAATCCGGAGACGCGGCGCTGGCTGCGGGACCTGACCGAATCTTCAAATGGATCGCAGCCGGTCGCGGGCGCGTTCCGCGCGAATGAACCTAGTGAAAATGTAGATGGCGCCGCGCCTGAAGCGCAGCCTCCGGACAGCTTCGATCTCGCCCTGAAAGCGGCCTGCGCCGGCCGCGAAGAGGAGGCGCTCCGCATGCTTGCGCGCGAAATGTCCCAGGAGCGCTGTGGCCGCGCACGCTTCCATCGCAGGGTCCAAATCGCCCAGATTTGCCTGGCGGCCGGTCACGCCGCCATTGCCTGTGCAATCCTCGTGGAATTGGCCGCCGAAATTGAAGAGCGCCGGCTGGAACAATGGGAGGACCCCGAGACCCTGGCGCATCCGCTGGTGCTGCTGTTCCGCTGCCTCGGCAAGTTGAAGCGGGACCGTGAGGAAAAAGATCGGGTGTACGCCCGCATTTGCCGCCTCGATCCGGTCCAGGCGTTGGAGCTTTCCAGTTAGGTTATGGCCAGGGAAAGTCCGAACATTGTCGCTAGCCTGTCGTTCCTGGACCGTCTCATTGAGGAGCCCGAGCCGGACGCGGAAGCGTTGGCTGACGCCTTCGAGTCTCTCCTGCGCCGCGAGGGGATTCCCGGAGCGCGCGAAAAACTGAAAGCCTTCCGGGGCCGGAGCCAAGTTAACCGGCAGGACGTGGAGGATTTTGTTTACGGTTTGGAAGCACCGGAATCGGTAAAGGCGGAGATCCTGAAGCTGCTGCCCGCCGTGCGCATGTCGGGATCGCTCGAACATCTTAAAAAAGCTTTGAAGCGCGATTTAGAGGCGTTGCTCAACACGCGCCGGAATCCGGATCCCCTGCCGGATGGCTGCCCGGAAGTGCAGCGTTCCATGTATTATTACGGATTGCCGGATATCACCTCCATCGCCTTGCAGTCGGACCCGGACCGCAAGCGCCTGCAGCGCACGCTGGAAGAAACCATTTCGGCCATGGAGCCCCGTTTGCACGAGGTGCGGGTTTCCTTCGAGACTCCCGCTCCGGGCGAGATCCGAACTTTGCACTTCCGGATCGATGCGCTGCTGCGGGTAGAACCGGCTCCGGAGCGGATTTCGTTCGACACCATATTGCAGCTTTCGAGCGGCGAGTACCGTGTGCGAGGAGAACGCCGTGCGGGATGAGCTGCTGCAGCACTATCAGGATGAGCTGGTTTATCTGCACCGCATGGGTGCCGAATTTGCCGAGAAATATCCCAGCGTCGCCGATCGCCTGCTGCTTAAGGAAAACGAGTGCGAGGATCCGCACGTCAAGAGGCTGATCGAGGGATTCGCCTTTCTGGCGGCGCGCATTCACCTCAAACTCCACGACGAGTTCCCGGAAATGACCGAATCGCTTCTGGGCATTCTCTATCCGCATTATGTGCGGCCCATCCCCGCCATGACCATCGTGGAGTTTCAACTGGACCCCGAGCAAGGCTCCGCCTCCCGCCTTTCGATCCCGCCGGACACTCTCTTGTATACCGACATGGTCGACGGGCAGGCCTGTAAGTTTCGCACCTGTTACGACACGGCGCTCTGGCCGGTTTCGGTGGCCCAGGCGCAGTGGACCACTCCGGATCGCCTGCGGCTGGGGTTCCCCACGCCGGATGCGCCGGCCGCTCTGCGGATCGAGTTGAATTGTCTCCCCGATTTCACTTTCGATAAGCTCGCCACGGCCGCCAAGCTCCCCCTGGACGCTCTGCGCTTCTATCTGTCCGGCGACGACAGGTTGGTGCATGCCCTCTATGAGCTGCTTTGCAATAATTGCGCGCAAGTCTATGTGCGCGATCCTACTCCCAAATCCAAGTTCAAGCCGGTGCTGCTGGATCCCGATTCCCTGCGTCCGGTGGGCTTCGCCGAAGACCAGGGAATATTGCCTTATTCGCGGCGCTCGTTTATCGGCTATCGGCTGCTGCAGGAGTACTTTGCGTTTCCGGAAAAATTCCTCTTCTTGGAACTCTCCGGATTGCAGCCGGCCTTCGCCGCCGGTTTGAAGAACCGGGCGGAATTGATTTTTCTGATTTCCCGTTTCGAGCGGCGGGAACGGCAGCAGACCCTGGAAATGGGGGTCTCAGAGAGAACCTTCCGCCTGGGCTGCGCGCCCATCGTTAATTTGTTCGAACATGAGGCGGAGCCCGTTCTGGTAAACCAAACCCGCCATGAATACCCCATAATCCCGGACGCGTGGCACCCCAGGGCCATTGAGATTTTCTCCATCGAGAAGGTCCGCAGTTCCAGCCCGCAATCCTCGGAGGTGATAGACTACGAGCCGTTTTACTCGTACCGTCACGGCACGGTGCGCGAGAAGAAGCAGACTTTTTGGCACGCCACCCGCCGTCCGTCCCCGAAGCGCGACGATGCCGGAACGGATCTTTATCTCTCGCTGGTGGATCTTTCAGGCCGGCCGGCGCGGCCGGACCTGGATACCATCAGCGTACGCTGCCTCTGTACCAACCGGGACCTGATCTCGCGCTTGCCCTTCGGCAGTGAAGACGGCGACTTCGAGATGGAAGGCTTCCCAGCCGTCAAGCGAGTGATGGCCTTGCATACGCCCACCTCCACTCAACGGCCGCCCCTGGGCCAGGGTCTTTTCTGGCGATTGATCTCGCATCTTTCGCTGAATTACCTGTCGCTGGTCGCGGAAGGCAAGGAGGCTCTGCAGGAGATCCTCAAGTTGTACAATTTCTCCGGCGATCCGGCCTTGCAAAAGCAGATATCCGGTATCCTATCGCTGGGGAGCCGGCCGCATTTCGCGCGGGTGATCTCCGATAACGACATATCGTTCTTGCGCGGTACGCGGGTCGAGATGGAGTTCGACGAAGGGCAATTCGTCGGTGGAAGCGTTTACCTGTTCGCCAGCGTGTTGGAGCACTTTCTGGGCCTGTGGGCCTCCCTGAACAGCTTCAGCCAGTTGGTCGTGCGTACGCCCCAGAGGAAGGAGGTACTGCGAGAGTGGCCACCACGAGCCGGCCGGCAGATTCTACTGTAGCGGAATCGCCTCTCAAACCGCTGCTGGCCAGCGAGCCTTACTGCTTTGGCTTCTTTCAGGCCGTGCGCCTGCTCGAGCGGCTGGGG
>Ga0209333_1000419_pt1 | contig 23699 bp, 23 predicted proteins | sample BlaSpr_A8_OM2_O3_FD_187982 | JGI IMG/M metagenome (GOLD analysis project Ga0209333, IMG submission 187982) | Forest soil microbial communities from Thunder Bay, Ontario, Canada - Black Spruce, Ontario site 2_A8_OM2_O3 (SPAdes) (version 2) | ecosystem: Environmental > Terrestrial > Soil > Boreal... | reverse complement strand
CGCGGCGTTCTCCCCGTACAGCCACTTCACGTGCTTATGATCGGCGACGTCCCGGTCGAGCAGCAGCTCATCACGGAGCAGCTTGGCGACGCCGTCCACGTGCCAGATATCGCCCCAGGTCCTGGCGGTCCGCTGCACGCGGATCGCGCGGGGCGCGCGCCGCGCCGCGTAGCCGGCCAGGCCGTCGGACAGCGGCAGGCCGGCCTCGCCCGCCGCGGCCAGTTCCGCAGCCAGCACGTCCGCGTCCTCGATGGCCTGGCAGGCACCCTGCGCCAGGTACTGCAGCATCGGATGAGCGGCGTCGCCGAGCAGCGCAACCCGGCCGCGAGCCCAGCTGGCCATCGGCAGCCGGTCCAGCATCGGCCACCGGCTGGCGATGCTGAGCCGCTTCAGCGACTCGCGCACATGCTCGCTGCAGCCGGCGAACGCCGCCGCGAGCTCCGCCGGGTTCCCCCAGTCGGCCTCGCCCCGCAGGTATGCCTGGCTGCGGAAGACAGCCACCTGGTTGTACATCTGGCCGGAGCGCAGCGGGTACTGCACGAGGTGCAGGCCCGGCCCGATCCAGGCGACCACGTCGCGCAGATCCGCGTGCCGTTCCACCTGATCCATCGGGATGGCGCCCCGGTAGGCCACGAACCCGGAGTTGATGGGCTCGTCGTCGCTGAAATAGCCGCGGACGCGCGAGTGCAGCCCATCCGCGCCGATGGCAATCTCGGCGCCGAACTCGCGGCCGTCGGCGCAAACCGCGACCGCGCCGCCGCCGGTGTCGGTGAGCTCGGTCACGTCGGCGCCGGTATGCAGCCCGACCCCGCTCTGCACGCACCGTTCCAGCAACGCGGTCAATAGATCATTGCGATGCAGTACCAAGTAGGGCGCCCCGTACCTGGCCGGGAAGTCGGTGAGGTCGAGCGAGGTGAGCTCCCGGGACTCGATGGCGTCCGCGAGCACCAGCCGGCGTGGCAGCACGGCCAGCGGCAGGATCGCCTCGAGCACGCCGAGCTGCTGCAGAATCCGGGTCGCGTTCGGCGCAAGCTGGATGCCGGCGCCCACCTCGGCGAAGCTCGTCGAACGCTCCAGAACAGTCACCGCCCCGCCCCGCCACGCGAGGCACAGCGCCGCGGACAGCCCCCCGATCCCACCGCCGACGATCAGCGTCTCGGGCACTCGATCCGATGACATGCAGACGCTCCTCGGCAGAGGCAACGGACCAGTTCCAGGGCTCCCACGTTAGAACGAGCGTACCGGAGTACGGAACGATTCGCAGATATAGTTCTGCTGTGAAGAACCGAGCGCCGTCTTATCCGATCCGATCCGTCGATTACGCACTCCAGCTGCTGCTGATCCTGAAGCGGGACGGCATGCTCCGGATCAGCGAGGCAGCGGCCGAACTCGGTGTCGCCAGATCGACCGCGCACCGGCTCATCTCGATGCTCAGGTTCCGGGGTTTTGTCGAGCAGGCGCGCGACCGCACGTACCGCGCTGGCAGCGCCTTCGCCGACCTCGGCGGCGGCCCGAATTCCGCTGCCGCGCTGCTGGGGATCGCGCGTCCGCACCTTGTTCGGCTGGCCGAACGCGCGGGGGAGACGAGCAATCTGATGATGCTGGCTGGCTCGGACGTGCATTTCATCGACAGCATCGAATGCAACAAGGCGTTGCGGGTCGGAACCCGGGTTGGGGTCCGACTCCCCGCCCGGCTGACGTCGGGCGGCAAGGTGCTACTGGCCGACCTCCCGTTCGAGGAAGTTGCGCTGCTGCATCCGCAGCTCGCGGACGATCACGCCGGGATTTCCGCAATGAAGCGGATGCTCTCCGCCACCCGGCGGCAGGGTTTTGGCACCAACCTTCAGGAGAGCGAGCGCGGTGTAATGGCTGTCGGCATGGCCGTACGGGGCACAGCCGGGGCAGCGATTTCGGCCGTCACCATTTCTGCGCCCACGCTGCGGTTCAACAAGGCCCAGATAGGCAAGCTCATCCCGGCTTTGACCGAGACAGTGGAAGGCATCCGTTCCGACATCATCGCCCTCGCCGCACCGACCCCATAACGAAGTGGTCCTATCCGTAAGTTCGTCGGGGGTCAGGACCAGGCGGTGGGGTCGTTGAGGTAGAGGCCACAGGCGGTGTCGAGGGCGTCTTGGCAGGTGCCGATGGGCAGGCCGGCGGGGAAGACCGATTCGTCGTAGTCGTCGTGGCTGGCGCGGTAGATCGCGAATTGCCACTGGTGGGCGGAGCCGACGTAGCGCAGACAGCGTAGCTTGAGCGTGGTGGCGTCTTCTAGGGCCGCGTCGACGTAGCTGAAGCTGCCACGGTGGCGGATCTGCAGACTGGTGATCCCCATCTACGGTGTCGCCGCGGACCGGCCCTTCTACTCCGGCAAGCACAAGAAGCACGGGATGAACCTGCAGGTCATCGTCAGCCCCGACGGCGATCTCCTGTGGGTGTCGGGGCGCTGTCCGGCTCGGTGCTCGACAAGAAGGCCGAGTGGATCTGGGGCATCCTGGCCGAACTGGAGGCCCGCGGCCTGGTCACCCTGGCCGACAAGGGCTACCAGGGAAGCGCATACGGGAAGATCCCGCACAAGGGGAAGGGCAAGCTAGCCTCGGGCTTGCCAAGACGATGACATCCCGGAAGGAAAGGGCAGGTCTATCAAGTTTTTCCCTCTTGACGCTGATTTTTCGCTGAGATAAATTTGACACATTCCGAAGGGTCGCTATGCGTATTCCACAGCCTTCCGGCTGGTCCGGCTCGTGAGATGGCGGTCATGTAATTCTGCGCTGTTAAGACATAATTCTCTGTGATCGGCTGACCGTTCTCCGCCGATAGGTTGTTTCGGCAATACGCCGTGGCTAGGCCCCGGCAAGGACTTGTCGCGAGGTCGCTGACCATTGGAGTGAGCTGGTGAAAAACGAATGAGATTTCTAAGTTCGACACGGCGCAGACGGTTTGCTTGCCTGGCCATTGCGTCGCTTGCGTTCGTGGCCCTGGGAATATCGGTCGGTTCCGTCCAGGCTATCTCCTCGGCTCAGGGCCGTACCGCCGCGAGCCGGGTCCTTGAGGACGACCGGGTGGTTTCCGGCGTGACGGCCGGAAAGGTGATCACGCCAGTCGAGTCTTGCGCCGCTCTCGGGCAGGCTGATTTCAGCGCCATTCCCGGTGCGTCGACGACCATCGTGTCCGCGGCACCTGTCTCGGCGTCCGGCAATACGCTGGGCGACTATGCCGGATGCGAGGTCAACGCCCTGATCGCGCCGCAAATCCAGTTCCAGCTCATGCTGCCGATGCAGAACTACCAGGGCAAGTACCTGCAGCTCGGCTGCGGTGGCTACTGCGGATCTGACACATTGAGCAGCCCGGCGGCCAGCTACGGCTGCACACCGGTGACCACTGGCCAGTTCGCCGAGGCAACGGACAATGAAGGCCACTCGGGCGCCGTTTTCAGCGGTGCCTTCGGCTCCGACCTGAACTTGCGCGTGGACTTCGGTTATGCCTCCGAGCACGCGCTGGCTGTTGCGGCCAAGGCGATCATCGCGGCCTTCTACGGCCACAGGCCGGCCGAGTCGTACTACGACGGCTGCTCGCAAGGCGGTCACGAAGGGCTGCTGGAAGCGCAGCGCTATCCAGCAGACTTCAACGGCATCATCGCCGGGGCCCCGGCCTCGATCCTCACCCCGCTCAACATCTTCTACCAAGGCTGGAACACGCTCGCCAACACCGGGCCTGACGGCCAGCCGATTCTGACCGCGGCCGACCTGGCCCCGCTGCACGCGGCGGTGGTCAGCGCCTGCGATGCCCTGGACGGAACCAAAGACGGGCTGATCGCCGACCCATTCGCCTGTCACTGGAACCCGCGGGCCATCCAGTGCGCGGCGGGACAGACGTCTACCGCCGCGAAGTTCTGCCTCACCGCCGCCCAGGTGGCCACCGTCAACAAGCTCTACGACGGACCGACGACCAGCACCGGCGAGCTGCTGTACCCAGGCTGGGAGCTGCGCGGCTCGGAAGAGAACTGGCTGGGGTGGATCGTCCCGGCGAGCGGCCCCGAATCCGCCTCGATCGACTGGGGCATCGCCACGCAGACCATCAAGTACCTGATGGGCACCGGCGCCGACCCCAGCCTGACCATCAACGACATCCAGTTCACCAGCGCCTACTTCCAGAAGCTGATGAAGGAAACCGCGGGCATCTACGACGCGACCGACCCCGACCTGACGGCCTTCAAGAACGACGGCGGGAAGCTGATCCTGTGGCAGGGACTCGCCGACCCGGCAATCTCGCCGGTAGGCACCATCGCTTACTACCAGGCGGTGGAGAACTACATGGGCGGGGCGACGGCCACGAATGCCTTCGCGCGGCTGTTCATGCTGCCGGGTGTCAGCCACTGCTCCGGCGGAGACGGCCCTGATTCCCTCAACGGCCTCGGCGCGCTGGTGAACTGGGTGGAGAAGGGCCAGGCACCCAGCGTCATGATTACGAGCAAAGTGACCGACGGCAAGGTCACCGCGACCCGGCCGGTGTTCCAGTACCCGCTTATCGCCGTGGACACCACCGGCGGTCCCGTCACCGAGGCGTCGAGTTACACGCCACAGCAGCCCCCGGTGCACTTCAACGCCAATATCAGGTGGGCAGGCAGCTTCAGCGCCGGCTACGAGCAGGTCTGCGGCTGGGCCGACGGCGCGTGGGTCTGCCGGCCCGGAAAGGCCGGTCCTCCGTGAGCACCCGCGCTGCCAGGTTCGAAGCGATGCCATCCTGCGGAAGAGGAGGACATCACAGAATGCACCCCACTGAGAAGGAACCGAATCGCCAGGCGGTGCTACTCGCGGGCGCTCCGGCAGGTACGACGGCGGCTCTCGGCGCGGTTGGTGTGCTCGGGGCCAGCCCGGCAAGCGCTGCGACCGTGGCGCCCGGGGTCCCCCAGGCTCCCGTATCCGGCCGACGTTACCGACACCTCGCACTGCACCTGTGGGTGCCGAAATCCCATGCCACCAGGCGATATTCGTGGATGACGCGACCTGCGCGGTCATGCCGCTGGACCCGGAAATGATCCAGGTCGGTGACGCCATCTGGCGGCGGCCGCAGTGGCGCAGCCTGGTCCAGCGGTGCGGGCGATGAACGTTATAGTGCTCGACGTACTCACTCAGGACCAGCCGCAGAGTGCCGCTCGCTGGTGATCAGCATCCCGTCCAGGCACTCGCGCCTGGCGCTGGAGCGATCGAAGGTGAGGCCCAGCACCAGTGTGACCGTCTCAGGCTCGCGATACTGGTTCAAGTCGTTTATGCCGTGTCCCGCGCAGCGGCCAAGCGAACGCCGTAGCGATGCCCTCTGCTCCGAACAGCGGCGGCACGAAGCCGACGGTTTACAGACCGCTTCACCCCAGACCATCGGAATAGCCACTGACCTGGCGAGACTTCTTTAACGATCACGTGAATATTCAGTTCTGTCCGCCATATGTCCGTGCCCGCAGCCACCAGAACGCCTGACATCACGGACGGGCACGGACAGCGTCCGCACGCCAGCCTGACCGGCAGCTTCACGCTTGTGGCTCCCCCAGCCGGCAACCTGAACGGGAGAGCGCCCGGCCAGCTCTGCGTGGTTGACCTTCGGCAAATGAGGCACGAAGGCCGCCGCGCAAGGCGAATGGCGACTCTCTCAACAATTGCCGGTCGAAGGTGCAGATCTGGGTTGTCTGCTTTTGGCGTTGGGATTGGGTATGCCGGGCACTGGCCGAAGGCGCGGCTCGCCTGACTGCGTAGCTGCTGTGGAAGGGTGCGGGCGGCCGGGACGGTCGCGCTGTCGCGGCTTGGTGGTGCGCTGTCAGCGTGCTCGCGCGGTGCGGGCCATGGCGGGGATTACTGCGGCCCCGACCGTCAGGTGAATCATGGCTAGCCCGGCGGCGGCCGAGGTGGTCGTCGCGGCCAGCGGCATTGCCAGCGACACAGCCAGCGTCACCAGTGCGATGGTGGTCCAGAGAGTCCGGGCGTGCGGGGTGCGCCGCTCCAGCAAGGCGAGAAGCAGCCATCCGAGCAGCGAGGCAGCCAGAGCGATGCCGATGACCCGGCCGGCCGCGATGGTCTGGATGTGGCCGCCGCCGAAGCGGTAGGTCAGGTGGATACCCAGCAGCGGGACTTCTACGATCCAGGCGAGGGCGGCGGCCAGTGCGCCGCCCGCGGCGCACAGCGCCCGGGCGCGGCCTTGCTTGGTGTGCGCCATAGCGGGGGCGGTGGTGGTGGTGGTGTGCATGTGCGGACTCCCTCATGTTCGTTCGCGGCGCCCGGTTGCGCCGCTGATCACGAGGCTGTCCCGAGCTGAGCTAATCGGGCATCCTCGTGCTGACGTCTGGTTAGCTACTGCACCGGCAGCAGCGGGTACACCCAGCGCAGTAGCTCCCTCGCCTGCGCGGCGACGATGGCGCCGGCCCCCAGCCGGTAATACGCTCCGGGTGATGGGCATCAAGAGCGTGGGCAGGCTGCCGCAGCGCTGGCAGGGCGCTGCGGGCGTGGTGCTGGTGACCGTCCTGGCCGTGGCTGGCGCCTACGCCGAGGCCAACCCGGTGCACCGCTACGGTGGGCTGGACCTGACCAGGCATCCGCCATTGGCCGCCTACTTGCTGCTGGCGGTGCCTGCCCTGGCCCTGATCTGGCGCAACAGCCGTCCGGTCGAAGTGCTCGGGCTCGCCGTGGGCGGCGCGGTCGGATGGGGGGCGCTCGGGCAGATCGACGGGGCCGCGCTGGTTCCGGTCATCGTCGCGCTGTACTGGGTGGCGCTGACCCGCTCGCGGCGCATCGCACTTGCCGCCGGGGTCGCTGGCGCGGTGGCTATCTTCGTGACCGAGGGGCTGCTCGGGCCGTTCGGCTGGTTCGGTGGCCCGAACGCGACGATGTGGCCGGAGCTGCTCGCCGCGGGCGCGGTCGGCGCGTACGTCGCAGCGCGCCGCCAGTGGCTGGCCGCCGAGGGTGACCGGGCGGCGCGTGCTGAGCAGGCCCGGGAGGAGGAAACCCGCAGGCGCGTCGACGCCGAGCGGATGCGGATCGCGCGTGAGCTGCATGATGTGGTCGCGCACTCGATGGCGATGATTAACGTCCAGGCCACGGCGGCGAGCATGCAGCTGGCCGCCGATCCGGCCAGCGCTGCCGAGGCGATCCAGGCGATCCGCAGGGCCAGCAAGTCGGGGCTGCGCGAGCTGCGGGCCATTCTTGACGTGCTGCGCCAAGTCGATGACGGGAGCCCGGTGGTGCCGGATTTGCGCGCCTTCGCCGCGCTCGTCGAGGCGACCAGCGGTGCCGGCACGCCGACGAAACTGGAGTCGGCCGAGCTGCCAGTCCCGCTGCCGCCGCCAGTCGCGCTGGCCGCCTACCGCATCGTGCAGGAGTCGCTCACCAACGTGGTGCGTCACGCGGGCCGGGTCGCCGCGACGGTGGGTCTGCGGCAAGACGGCGGATACCTGCACGTGGACGTGGTCAACGACGGCGGGACCACGCCCGCGGCCTTCAGCGAGGGGACCGGGGCGGGGCTGGCCGGCATGCGCGAGCGGACGGCTGCTCTGGGCGGCACCCTGGAGGCCGGGCCGCGTCCCGGCGGCGGGTTCGCCGTCTGCGCCCGGCTGCCGGTAGCCACGGCCCTGCCCGGAATACCGGAGGCCCCGGCCGCGGGCCCGGCAGGCACTGCCGCGGCCAAGGCAGGCACCGCAGCAGTCCCGAACTGCGGGGCCGTGATTCGCGAGCCGGCTGCCGGCAGCCAGGACGCCAGTGCCGCCGGGCGAGCTGGCGGGCCGATCGCGAGCCGGCCGTGATCAGGGTCCTGCTCGCCGACGACCAGGCCCTTATCCGGGCGGGCTTCCGGGTCCTGGCCGGCTCGGCCCCCGACATCGAGGTCGTCGGGGAGGCCGCGGACGGGGCGGCCGCAGTCGATCTGGCCCGCTTGCTGCGGGCCGAGGTGGTGCTGATGGACATCCGCATGCCTGGCACCGACGGGCTGGAGGCGACCCGGCAGATCGCCGCCGATCCCGGCCTGCGCGGCGTGCGCGTCATCATCCTGACCACATTCGAGGCGGACGAGTACGTTTTCGAGGCGATCCGCGCTGGGGCGAGCGGCTTCCTGGTTAAGGACACCGAGCCGGAGGACCTCATCAGCGCCATCCGGGTGGTCGCCCGCGGCGATGCGCTGCTATCGCCGAGCGTCACCCGCACGCTGATCTCCAGCATCGCCGGGCGCGGCCCGGCCCAGCCAGTCAACGCGTCCGCGCTGTCAGTACTCACCGACCGGGAACGCGAGGTTCTCGCCAAGGTCGCCGCAGGCATGAGCAACGACGAGATCGCCGCAGCGCTGTTCATGAGCCCACTGACCGCCAAGACCCACGTCAACCGGATGATGACCAAGCTCGGCGCGCGAGACCGGTCCCAGCTGGTCGTGATTGCCTACGAGACCGGCCTGGTCCGGCCGGGCCCGGTCTGAGCCCGCTGCTGGTGCGGGCCCAGGAACACCGCCGACTCCGCACTGATCCAGCAGGTCAAGGACGACCTGCGCGACCGGACGCTGTTGCGGGTGATCTGGGTCGCCGACCGGGGGTTCACCTCGGCGGAGAACCGCCGCTACCTGCGAAGGGGCGGGAACCACTACATCATCGGCGAGCGACCCCAGGGCCATCTACGATGCGGTAGCGGTGTTGGAGGACGCCGCGCAGATCCCGGCGCATCGGCTGGCTCAGGACGTGGCGATCGAGAAGATCCTGGCGGCGCTGGCCGCGACTGGGGACGAGCTGGGGAACCCGCCCGCGACTCCCTGACCTGCGGGCCGCGCCAGGTGCCGACCGCTGATGCCTGCGACGGTCGCCGCGGGAATCAGCCCTGGAGTGTGATCACCACGCCGGTGTCCGCATAGGGAAAGCGGCCCTTGCCCAGGTGTCGCACACTGTCCACTAGCCGCATGATGGGCACCATCAGGCCGTACTTGGCCCTCATCGTGGACGTGATCGCCTCGAAGTCCGGACCGGAGGTCACCAGCTCAACGGTGCCGGTCACCGGCGTGGTGCCGGCTATGACCCGGCCTCGGACGTCGCTCGGCTGCAGTGTCAACCTCGGGTTGTTCCGTAGCCGCTTGATCTTGCCGGAGGCCGAGGAGGTCAAGAGGCCGACCCGGCCGCCGTCGACCGGGACGATCCAGGTCGCCGTTGCGACCGCCACCCCGGTCTTGCGGAAGGTGGCCACGGACACGTACTTCTCCTGCGAGATCGCCTGTTCGGCGTTGCTGTCAGTCATCTGTTTCTCCTGTCCAATGTGACTCCCGAGATCGGGATCCGCGTTTGGTGAGAGGACGAACGGCGAAGCCAGTGGAGGACACCCGCAGCCATGGAATCTGTCAAGCGGGCTCGGGCCCTACGTCGAGGAGACGGGACAGAAGCAGCCGCCGTTCGCCCCCCGGTGGGCGCGAACGCGGCGACGATTTCCAGCCCCCCGGGGGCCTCTGCCGTCCGGCCAAGCCGTCGCAGGTTGTCGGCCAGAGCGGCGTGCCAGAGACGGCACCGCTCGCCGGGAAGCTGCCGCAGCCCGTCGCACGCCATCGCTGCGAGCCTGCTCGCGAACGGTGAAGCGGGCGGCGGACACATCCGGGGAGAAAGCCGGGGAAAGCGAGAAAACCAGAACGCGGTCAGCCGAGCTCGGACCGCACCGTGCGCAGACGGCCCTGCAGGAGGCGCTGTTCGACCTCGCTGGGCGCCAGGGTCACCGCGGTGTGAAGTTCTCCGGCCGCGTCGCTCGTGCGGCCGAGCCGACGCAGGTTGTCCGCCAGGGCAGCGTGCCAGAGATGGGAGTACTCCAGGCCGGCGATGGTCTTCAGGGCAGCGAGCCCCGCCTCGGGGCCGTCGCGCTCGGTAACCGCGACCGCCCGGTTGAGCGCCACCACCGGGCTGGCCGTGATCGACCCGAGCAGGTCGTAGAGGCCGACGATCCGGTCCCAGTCCGTCTCCTGCCAGCTGAGAGCGGTCGAGTGGGCCGCGGCGAGGTGAGCCTGGATCTGATAGGGCCCGGCGACCCCGCCGGACCGGGTCACCGCCTTGGACAACCACGCCGAACCCTCGGCGATCGCGGCTCGGGTCCAGCGGGTGCGGTCCTGGTCGGCCAGGGTCACCGGGTTACCGTCGGCGTCGGTGCGGGCGGGGGTGCGGGCCGAGGTCAGCAGCAACAGGGCGAGCAGGGACAGCGCCTCGGGCTCGTCGGGCATCAGGCCGGCCAGCAAGCGGGCCAGCCGGATCGCCTCGGCCTCGAGGTCAACCCGGGCCACCGCGTCCCCGCCGGTGGGGGCGTGGGCCTCGGTGGCGATCAGGTACACCACGGCCAGCACTGCGGCCAGCCGGCCGGGAAGCTCGGTGTCGGCGGGGATCGCGTAGGGGATGCGGGCCGTGGTGATCTTGGAGCGGGCCCGTACCAGGCGCTTGGCCATGGTGGCCTCAGGCACCAGGAAGGCGCGGGCGATGGCCGGCACCTCGAGCCGGGCCAGCGTGCGCAGCGAGAGGGCCACCTGGGCCTCACGGCTCAGCGCCGGATGGCAGCAGGTGAAGATCAGGCGCAGCATGTCGTCGCGCAGAGACGTCTCTGGCTCCATCGCCTCGATCGCCTCCTCGATCTGGTCCGGCGCGGCCCCGGTTCCCCACCGGAACGCAGCCGCCTCCTTGGCCGCCCGGGCTGACTCGCGTCGCAGCAGGTCAAGTGCCTTGCGGCGGGCGACCACCGCCAGCCAGGCCCGCGGATCATCAGGGATCCCCGTTTGGGGCCACCGGTCCAGGGCGGTGATCGTGGCCTCGGAGACCGCGTCCTCGGCGACGGCCAGGTCGCCGATGGTCCTGGCCAGCGTGGCCAGCACCCTGGGACCTTCGCCCTTCAGCACCTCGGCCAGAGTGTCGGCAGCGTCCATGCCAGGGCGCACCTAGGCGTGGGCCGGCGCTACCGGGCGCAGCTCGATCTTCCCCCGCCAGGCAGCCGGGATCTGCGCCGTCCACGCGATGGCCTCGTCCAGGTCGGCCACCTCCAGCAGGAAGTACCCGCCCAAGACCTCCTTCGCCTCGGCGTAAGGACCGTCGGTCACCAGGACGTCGCCGCCCTTGCCGCCCGACACGGTGATGGTCGTCGACATGGTCACCGGGTGCAGAGCTTCGCCGCCACGCATGACCCCGGCCTCGGTGGCTCGCCGGGCGAACTCCGTGAACTCGGGGGAGAACTCCGTCTCCGGCGGCGAGTCCCAGTATTGGTCCCGGTCGTAGTAGCACAAGGCCACATACAGCGCCATCGTCAAGGTTCCTTCCGTTCAGCCGGCCCTGCCGTCCCGTTTTACTCTGGCGATCACGACCGTGCCAACGCTGTTGCGGATCCGGAACTATTCGGATCCGGGTGCGGGGCGGCTCCTTGGGAGGGAGCGCCCCGTACCCGGACGACGACACCTAGCTGGCGGGGCTGTTGTGGTAGGAGGTAATGCGCCAGCCGCCGTCGCGCCTGACCAGCACCCAGGTCGCGCGCACCAGGCGCTCGCTCGCGACAGCGTCCTGCCCGGGGAAGATGATCCCGTCCTCGCTGACCACGATGGCCGTGTCGCCGGTAAGAAGGCGGACGTCCACCGGGCGGGCGGCCACCCGCGACCCGCTGAGCGGGCCCGCGAACGCCGCGGCAATATTGGTGCGGATCTCCTCACGGTCCTTCTCGTAGACGCCGGGCTGGATCACGCTGGCATCCTCGGTGTAATCGGCCACGAACGCCTCGGCGTCGCCGGCTTCCCACGCCTGGTACACGCGCGCGAGCACGTCGAGAACGGCCTGCCGGTCGGCGTCGGACCCTGCCGTGGTGGTCTTGCTGGTCATCGGTCTCCTCGTTTCTCTCCGCGTGGTGGCGAGCGCCACCCGGGGAAGGACGGACGGGCCCGCCCGGAGAGGACACCCCGCAGCGCGAAACCGGAAAAAATGAAGCACTATTGCCGCGCCGAGGCTTGGCCGCCGCCTGTCCGGCTGCGGCCACCATCGCCGGCACGACGGTGGCAGCCGCGCGGCAGCAGCTGCCACTGAACTGCGGGGCGCCGGACTTCTCTGTACAGTGCTATGCCCCGCATGCGTATGAGACGGCCCACGGCGTCGCACCGCTGCTGCGCCGCGGAGAGCCCTCGCGGCACTACGCAGCGAGCGCGCAGCGCAACTCTGCCGCCAAGGCGCGGATCGCGCGGGCCGCGGCCGGACTGATTCCCGCTGAGGCCATTACCTTCTTTTACTCTGGTTCGACCGTGGCCAAAACAGCGGCATCACTGAGCGAGGACCTGCGCTCGTCGTTGACGATCGTCACCAACTCCCTGCCGATCATCAACGAGGTGAGCACCTGGGATGACCCCCACCTTGTCGCGATCGGCGGCACATACCTGCCTGCATACATGTGCTCGGTCGGCCCACAGTCAATCGAGGCGCTCGAGGAACTCGGCGCCGACGTCGCCGTGATGGGCTGCGACGGGCTCAGCGCCGACGGCGGTCTGACGACCCCGCACCAGCTGGTCGCGCAGATCGGCGCGACAATAGTGAACCGAGCCCGCCACATCATCGTCGTCGCGGACTCGACCAAGGTCGGCCGCCGAGGCTTCACCCCGATCGCTCCCGTCGAGTCCATCCACGTACTCGTCACCGACCAAGCCGCTGACCCAGCCGAAGTCGCGAACCTCCGCGCACGCGGCGTCGAGGTCCGCCTGACTTGATTCCAACCGGTCGGTGGCGTGGAATAGGGTGCCGTTGCCCTCGTCGATGCCCGTGGCCGACACGCCGGCCCTGCTGACGGCGGCGCGGCGGCTCGGATTCGATGGGCTGAACATCACCTATCCGTGCAAGCAGATCGTCATCCGCCACCTCGACGAACTCTCCGCTGACGCGGCGGCGCTGGGTTCCGTCAACACCGTCACCTTCGAGCGGGGCCGCGGTATCGGCCACAACACCGACTGGTCGGGTTTCGCGCAGAGTTTCCAGCGCAGCCTGCCGACCTCCTGCGCGTCCCCGATCTGGGTGCCATCCGCGCGGGTCAGGAAGCGCTTTGATGCTGCGCCACCAGCTCACCGTCCTGCAGCGGCAGCAGCCGCACCGCCCAAAATTGAACCGGGCGGCCCGGGCACTCATAGCGACCCTGCTCAGCGTGATACCAAGGGCGCGGCGTCACGGGCTGCGGCTGCTGGTCGCCCCGGACACGATCCTGCGCTGGCACGTGACATCACCGGCCGCCGCGCGCCGCCAGGCGGTCCCTCCGGTCACGCCGTGACTGCCGGGCCGCTCGGGGTGGTCTCGTGTTCGAGCTTCGCGCCGATGTCGGCGCGAAGCGTCATCTTGGAGACCTTCCCGATCTGGGTGCGCGGCAGCGCGTCGATGAGTTCGAGGCGTTCGGGCCACTTGTACTTGGCCAGGCCCTCAGCCTCCAGGCAAGCGCAGATATCGGCGAGTGTCGGCGGGTTCTGCGGGTCCTGAGGCACGATGTAAGCGCAGCCGCGCTCGCCCAGTCTGGGGTCAGGCATGCCAACCAGGGCCATCTCGGCGACAGCGGGGTGACCTGCGATCAGGAGCTCAACCTCCTCGGCGTTGATCTTCTCACCACCGCGGTCGATGAGGTCCTTGACGCGGCCCTCGATCGAGTAGCTCAGCGTCCCCTCGTATCTGCGCGCCCGCACGAGGTCGCCGGAACGATAGAAGCCCTCGGCGGTGAAGGCCTCGCGGTCACGGTCCAGCGCAGCGAGGTACCCGCGGATGGTGTAGGGCCCACGCGCGGCTAGCTCGCCGGTCTCGCCCTCGGCGACCTCGACCTCGGTACCGGGCTGCAGCACCCGGACTTCATCAAGGGGCGAGATCGGGACACCGACGGTCTCGGCCCGCAGGTCGGCAGGCGCATCGAACGGGGTGAACAGGAAGATCCCCTCGCTCATGCCGAAGGCCTGGGTGACGCGGACGCCTCGTCCGGTCAGCTCGTCGAAGACCAGGCGGGGGACGCGCGCGGCGGTCAGCACCCACGTGCCGAGCCGGGCGACGGCGTCGTCGAACGCCGGGTGCGATAGGTATTCCTGGGCCAGTCCCGGCGGGCTCATAGTCCACGTGGCACCGTGCTCCGCCATCAGCGGGAGCATGACGTCGGCTCCAGGAGTCGCGAGGAGTAGTGCGGCGCCGGCGCCGTGGGCGGCGTGAAGGCCGTTGGCGAGCGCTGCGTTGTGGGCGAGCGGGAGCCCGAAGGCGAGCACGCTCTGCTCCGTGTGGCCCCACCAGCTGGAGGTCAGGTCGGCGTTGTAGCGGTACTCGGCGTGCAGCCGGGGGATGATCTTCGGCGTTCCGGTGGTGCCACCCGAGAGCTGCAGCGCGGCCGGTCCGTGGACGTCGAGCGATTCCGCGATCTCAAGCAGTTCGGCCTGTTCCTTGTCGTTGATCTCGTGTTCCTGCAGGTTCTCGATTCGCAGGCCTGGCTTGCCCGGTGCAGCGCCCACGGTCAGGAGCTGCCGCATCGTGGGCAGCAGACCGGCAACCTCCTGCGCCAGCCCGACCAGGTCAAAGCCGGGGAAATCGCCCTGGACGAGGTGGGCAACCGCGCCGGACTTCCGGCCGATCTGCTCGATCTCGCGGCGGCGGTGGATGGCGAGCGTGCAGACCGGGATCAGGCCGGCCTTGAGCAGTCCGTACCAGGCGACGACCGCCGTGGCGGAATTGGTCAGCTGCAACAGCACACGTTCCCCCGGCAGCAGACCGGAGCGCAGCAGCCTGGCAGCCACGGCATCCGAGCGGGCGTCGAGTTCACGATAGGTGAGCCGCATGCCGGGCGTGATCAGCGCCGTGCGCTCGGCGTAGGTCGCCGCGGCTTGGCGGAAGGCCGTGGGGAGGGAGCGCGTACCCCAGGCCCCGGTCGCCACGTACCGGTCCACTTCAGCCGCGGGGTGCGGGACGACCCCCGGCAGAGCCGTGGTCAGCGAAGAAGAGGTCTCGGTGGCGCCGTCGATGACGCTGTTCCTGGCCTCCCTGCCGTGGAGCGAGTTCATGTCCTGGTACCTCTTGCCTTCGTGACTCCCAGAAGTCAATCTGCAATCGCGACGAGATCGGCGCGGCCGGCCACGATCCCGTCAACGAGATCGTCGATGTGGTCGGTGGGGGCACAGACCACCGTGAACAACTTGGTCTGTCGACGGATCCGCTCGGCGAGCGCGAGCCGGTCGAGCAGCGCAGGACGGCCCGGTCGTCCCTCCAGCCGGACCCCGTCCGCGCCGGCCTCGGCGAGTGCGAGGCAGCGGTCGAGCACCTCGTCGGCCGCTGGCGACCAGGGATCATCGACGTCTGTTCCCAGCACCGCCGCCAGGGCCTCGTCCGGGTAGGCGGCGCGCAGGGCAGTGACGGCGAAGGGCTCACCGCGCACCGCGCGATAGCCCGCCTGCCCCTCTTCATCCAGGACGCGGCCGCTCGTGCGAAGCGCTGCCGCTTCGTAGCGCCGATTCAGAACCCAGGTTCGGGCATCGGCGAGCTCGTCGTCGGTGGGTGCCACGCCGGCGAATGCCGCAAGGCCGGCTCGTAGGAGGCCGGGGTCGCTCTGAACGAGGCGCGAGGTGGAAACCACCCCGCCCCGGCTGAGATAGGCGAGCATCAACTGCGGTGCGGGGAGGTCAAGGCGGTGCCCGATGGAGTCCCACCAGCGCTGACTGCGCACGGCTGCGTCTTGCAGTGCCTCGACGCGAGGACGCCGGCTTTCCTCGTAGTGCCGCAGCGCACCAGCCAGCGCCGACTCTTCACCGGCGGTGAGGCTGTCGGCCAGGGCGATGGCGTCCTCGAGCGCCATCTTCGTTCCCGAGCCCACCGAGTAGTGCGCGGTGTGAGCGGCGTCCCCGATAAGCACCACATTCTCGTGGTGCCACCGGGGAAGGGACACGGTCCGGAAGTGCATCCAGCGTGAGCGGTTGCCGAGCAGTTCGGCTCCCCCGAGCGCGTCGGCGAAGGCCTTCTGCAGGTAGGCGATGCTGAAGGCATCGGATTCGGTCAGCGGCGTGCGCGCGGTCGCGGTGTCCATCCCCGCGCGGCGCCAGGTTCCGACATCGGCCTCGACCCCGAGGGTGCTGCGTTCCTCGGCGTAGGGGTAGCCGTGGATGGTGAACAGGCCGTGCTCGGTGCGTACCGGCACGAACAGGTTCGACCGCAGCCGGGCCTCGCAGCCGAGCCACATGAACACCCCGCGGCCCGGGACGACGCGACCGCCCACGTGCTCCGCGAGTTCGGCACGGGTCCTGCTGGCCACGCCGTCCGCGGCGATCACCAGGTCAGCATCCCGCACATCGCCGAGATCGCGCTCCACCCCGAGATCCACCTCGACACCGGCCCGGACCGCCTCATCGAGAAGGACCTCGAGGAGCCGGGACCGCGCGATCGCGATGCCTCCGCCGGTGCCCTTCGCCCGGACCGACACCCCGTCGATCACCATCTCCTGCTGCGGCATCGGCACCGAGGCCTCGACGAGGCGGTCGAACGTTGCCCGTTCGGCCTCGGCCACCACGCGCAGCGTGCGGGCGGTGAACGCAACCCCGAAGCCGAAAGTGTCATCGGGCACCGACCGCTCGCTGACGCGCACGCTGGCGTGCGGCATCCGCTCCTTGATTAGCCGCGCCGCGAACAGACCCGCCGGGCCCCCGCCGATGACCTCAACACGTCCCAGTCGCATGAAGGTACGGTAGGCATTAGACGACTGCTTCGTCAAGTTTATGACTCATTCGTTGACATCCAGATCCGAACGTGGGCATACTCAGCAGCACAAATAACAGGAAGGAAGCGGTTCGTGACTTCCCCGACGGCGCAGGCTCGTGAGCAGGAGGCCGACCCGAGAGGCACCTCCGGCCACCCGGTGCGCGGCATCAACCACATGGCGTTCCCGACGTTTGACCCGGTCGGCACCATCCACTTCTACCGAGATGTACTTGGCTTGCCGATCGTGCAAACGATGCAGGTCAAGGCGTGGGGACCGGAGTACCAGCGCGACTTCGTGCATTTCTTCTTCGACATCGGCAACGCCGACTGCCTGGCCTTCTTCTACTACTTCGGCCAGAAGCCCTACCACGACGAGAACCTCCCGCCATTGCTTGATCTCGGCAAGCACGTCGCACTGCACGTGGACACCCTCGAGGACCTCGACCGTCTCCAGAAACGCATCGAGGCCGCCGGGCTAAAGCTCGACATGCGCGTCATGCACGAGACGGTCGAGTCAATCTACGTCCGCGACCCCAACAACATCCTCATCGAGATCGCCCGGCCACTGCGGCAGCTGACCGCGGCAGACGCGGTGGATGCCGAGGTCACCGCCCAGGCGCTGCTCGACGTCCTGGCCAGTAACGGCGAGCCGACCCTCGACGCGCTGTGGAACCGCAAGGCCGAGCTCATCGCCTCCCGGGTCCCGGCCTGACAAGGAGAACCATGACCACCCTGTACTTCCTCGACGCCGCCGAGTTCACCGACGTCTCCGCAGTGGCCGCGGCACAGCCCGGCGCCCAGATGGAGCGGCTCCTGGGCTATGTCAAGGTCACCTCGGACGGCCCGCTCGTTGTCGACCGCCGCGCCACGGGGGTCCGTCACGCGGTCTGGTACAGCGCGCTCGCCGCCGTCGGCCACGGCCGCGTCGTCCAGTACGACAAAGACGCCCTGAAGGTGGAGCCGGCCCCGTGATCCGCACCGTGCCGGCACCGGACAGCGAGCGGCTCGGCGGCCACCGGCACCCCGAACCAGCACCGATCCCGGCCAGCACCGAGATCAGCCTGCATCGCGTCCCGACGATTGACGGCGCCACCGTCAAGGGCACGCTGTTTCACCCGCCGGGCGCGACCACCTGCGTGACCGTGATCCACCCGCGAATCGACATGAGCGGGCACCCGATGATCGGCCTTCTGCTCGAGGCCGGCGTCGCGGTGTGGAGCCAGGGGATGCGTGCGGTCGGGACGGACCACACCCTCGTCCACGAACAGGCCCTGCTGGACGTCGCCGCGGGGTATGCGATCCCCCGTGGGCGCTACGACCGGCTCGTTCCGCTCGGGCACTCCGGCGGAGGAGCCCTCAACGCGTTCTACCTCTGGCAGGCCAGCGCCGCGCCGGAGGAGCGGGTCGCGCGGACCCCGGCTGGCAGGCCCACTAGGCTCGCTGAGGCTCAGATGCCGGTGCCCGACGGCGTGGTCTTCCTGGCCGCCCACCCGGGTCAGGGTGAGGTGATGCTGCACGGCATCGACCCGAGTGTGATTGACGAGGCGGATCCGCTGGCCGCCGATCCCGAGCTGGACTTGTTCGATCCCCGCAACGGGTTCCGCGAGCCGCCGGATAACTCAAGCTACACCCCGGAGTTCCTGATCCGGTACCGCGCGGCTCAGCGGCGGCGCGTGGCGCGCCTCGATAACGTCGCCCGCCACTGGGGCGCGCGTCGTGAGGAGGCCCGAGCACGGTTCAAGGAGACCGGTGACGTGGCCGACAGGCGCGCGGCACTCGCCCCGCGCTTCCTCATCGTCAACCGCACCGAGGCCGACCCGCGCTACGTGGATCTCTCCCTCGACCCCAACGACCGTCCCTACGGCTCGCTCCACGGCCTGTACCCGCACCTGATCAACTACGGCACCGTCGGGTTCGGCCGCATCTCCAGCCCGGACGCATGGCTTTCGACCTGGTCTGGCCTGTCGACGAACGCCTCGTTCGCCAAGGCCGCACGGCACGTCAAGGCGCCGACGCTGTACCTGGAGTTCTCGGGCGACCAGACCCTCCTGCCCGCCGATGCCGGCAAGCTCTACAACGCGATCGGCGCCCTGGATAAGGAACATGGGGTCATCCCCGGGCTCCACTTCGGCGCCGCCCTGCCCGGCCACCGCCCGGGCATCGAACTGGCCGCGGATGCGGTCCTCGACTGGCTCTGACTCGTCTACACCCCACCATCTGCAGAGGAGCAGCTGATGCGCACGGACATCGACATCCACACCCCAGGCGGGTTGCGGATCACTGGGATCGTGACCGGATCCGGCACCGCCCACACTCCGTTGCTGATGTGCCTGCCCGGAGGCAGCTACACCGCCCGCTATTTCGACGTTCCCGGGTTCTCGCTGCTCGACGTCGCCGAGGCGAACGGATTCACCGCGATCGCCCTCGACCGGCCCGGCTACGGCGGCAGCGATCCCCTCCCCGCTGACGAGCGGACGTTCGCCCGCAACGCCGGGGTCCTCGACGAGGCCATCGCCGCGCTTTGGGCCGAACACGGGGCCGGCCACCCGGGAGTCGTCATGATCTCCCACTCCATCGGCTCGGCGATCACGGTCCACATCGCCGCGCGCCAGCCCGCATGGCCGCTGCTCGGGATCGCGCTGCACGGGGTCAACACCGTCTCCCCTGACCACGTCGTCCGCGCCTGGCACTCGATGCCGCCCGGCGTGCCAGTGCAGTTCAGCCCCGAGCAGCGCCGCATGTTCATGTACGGACCGGACGAAACCTTCGCCCCCGACGCCGTCGACCGCGCCGAGATCTCCGCGTCCGCCTGCCCGCTCGAGGAACTGCTCGAGATCGTCGGCGAGTGGCCGCGCTCCGCTGCGGACCTCGCCGGACAGGTCCGGGTACCAGTCCACTACATGCTCGCCGAGCACGAGGCCCTCTGGAACGCAGACCAAAGCCGGGTCGACGCGTTCGCCGCAATGTTCACCTCCGCACCCCGCGTGGATGCCACTCTGGCCCGCGGCGTCGGCCACAACATCGACCACCACCACCTCGGCAGGGCCCTGCAATTGCATCAGCTCGCCTTCGCCCTGACCTGCACCCCGGTGCAGGTCCCGGCCTGACACGCGGTCTCGGCGACGCCTACCATCTCGCCATGGCGACTTCCCCTCCCCGGAACCGTCGCGCGGTGGCCGCTGCGCCCGGCACCGTCGACGGGGCCCGGACTCGCGCGACGCGGATGCGCACGTCGTCCTCGCGCCGCGAACTGGTGATGTCGGAGATCCTCGAGCACGCCACCCGGCTCTTCGCCGAGCGCGGATACGACGGGACCACGCTGCAGGACATCGCCGATGCCATCGGGATCACTAGGCCGGGGCTCTACAACTACATCAGCAGCAAAGAACAGCTGCTCGCCGCACTCGTCAGCGACGTCAGCGAGAACACCGTGCGCATCGTCCGCGCGGTCCGGCTCCGCACCGACCTAAGCTCGGTCGAGAAGCTGCGGGCCGTGGTCCGTGCTCTGGTGCTCCAGCGCGCCCGAGCACCAGAGCGCTTCCGGGTTCTCGATCGCACCGAGGCCGCGCTCCCGGAGGAAGTAGCCGCCCTGCACCTGAAGGCGCGCCGGGAGGTCCTGGCCGAGATGCGGACCATCATCGAAGAAGGCGTGTCGAGGGGAGAGTTCCGTCCTCGGGACGAGCGGCTGGCGGCGCTGTCGGTCATCGGCATGTGCAACTGGGTGGCGTGGTGGTTCCACCCAGGCTCCAACCATCCCGCCGAACCAATATCTGACGAACTCGCCCAGAACGCCGTCGACATGCTCTCCTACCCGGAGGGCACCGGATCGCCGGCCGACGCGCCGCACCGCGCGCTGCAGATGGTCCGGAAGAACCTTGACCACCTCGAGCGCTTCCTCGGTCCAGAATCCGTTCACGACCCAGGCTCGACACGGCCCAGCTGAGGCGCAGGTCCATCTTGCCGGGCTCGAGGCCAACTCGTGGCAGTCAGCAGCGCGCGCCAGCGCGCGCGATGACTTCCCTGTCGGCCGCCTCGGCATGGACATCACCGGGCATTGAAACGACCGGCCTTATCGCCAGGGCGGAGGTCACCGCTCTGGGTAACGCGTCCAGCGATGAGGCCCTCATATCGATCACTATCTGGCGGCAGTCAACGCCGTGCCGTAGGCGGCTACCTCGGGCTGAGCGGCAGACACCCTCGACTAGAGACCCGCCGACATCGCCGCGATCACACTGTTCTCACCGGATTCTTGGCGGGGTGCGGTGACGATGTCGTGTCCGGAGCAGGACGATCCGCGGCTCCGCTCGAGTGCTGCGGGTCAGGGCTGGTCGCCCACGAGAGCGATTGCGCGCGTCTCGGGAACTCCCAGCATCAGCAGGCTCGTGATCGTCGCTGCCCGGGCGCCGAGGGTCCCGTTCGACAGGTCGCTGTCCGCGATGGCGAACACGACGCCGTAGGCAACCTGGCTCAAAATGCCCGCCGGCAGGTGCTGTGCGAACACGTCGCTGTCCTGGCCCCGTTTCACGAGGTCGGCGAGGAGCTCATCGACTGGCCCGAGCAGGCCGTGGATCGCCTCGCCGTACTCGCCACGGCGCAGCGCCAACAGCACTCGGTACCGGTGCGCCACCGGCCAGACGCGGGCGATGAATTCGACCCACGTCGCGTCCGCTTCTGCGTCGGAGGCGTTGACTTCGGTGAGCACGGCTGTCACCTCGGTGACGGCCCGTTCCGTGAGCGTCCGAACCAGGTCGAGGCGCGAGGGGAAATGGCCATAGACCGTGCGACGGACGACGCCGGCAGCGGAGGCGATGTCCCCCATTCCGGCGTCGGGGTTCTCTCCCAGCACATCGAGGGCGACGTCGAGGATGCGATCGCGTGTCCCGTTCATCGAGCGCACACGGGAGGAGTCGGTGGGCACGACACCATTATTGCACACCAGTGTGCAATCAAGTAGACTGCACACCAGTGTGCAACAGAGAGTTGCGCTGTGCTTCGAAGCTCAGGAGAAGAGAAGAAGGCAATGACCGCACCGACGCCGCCGGCCTCGACCCTCGTCCGCCCGTTCACCGTCTCGATCTCGGATTCGGAGATCGACGACGTGAAGCAGCGACTGGCCAGAACTCGATGGCCGGATCCGGAAACGGTGGGCGACTGGTCGCAAGGGGTTCGCGTAGAGAACGCCAGATCTCTGGTCGACTACTGGGAGCGCGGCTACGACTGGCGGCGCTTCGAGTCCGAGCTCAATCGCTTCCCCCAATTCCTGACCGAGATTGATGGGCTGGACATCCACTTCATCCACGTCAGGTCCAAGGATCCCAACGCGATGCCGCTGATACTCACGCACGGATGGCCGGGCTCGATCCTCGAGTTCCTGAAGCTGATCGGCCCGCTGACCGATCCGGTTTCGTTCGGAGGAGACGCCGCCGATTCATTCGACGTCGTCGTCCCGTCGCTCCCCGGGTTCGGGTTCTCCCAGAAGCCCACGGAGACCGGGTGGACTGCATCGCGCATCGCAAGCGCGTGGGTGGAGCTGATGAAGCGTCTCGGCTACACGAGATGGGCCGCGCAAGGCGGCGATTGGGGTGCCGTCGTCACCACCGCCCTCGGGGCCATGCAACCTGAGGGGCTTCTCGGAATTCATCTGAACACCCAGTACGCCTTTCCCGCACAGATACCCGACACCTTGTCGCCCGAACAGCGCTACGCCGTGGAGACCCTCGCCCTCTACACCGGCGATCTCGGTGGGGCGAACCACCTTCAGGGCACGAAGCCGGAGACTGTCGGATTCGCCCTGGCGGACTCTCCCGCTGGTCAGGCAGCCTGGATCTACGACAAGTTCCAGTCCAAGACCGACAACCACGGGCTCGCCGAGGACGCCCTCAGCAGGGACGACATGCTCGACGCGATATCCCTCTACTGGTTCACCAACAGCGCAGCGTCGTCCGGCCGCATCTACTGGGAGAACAAATCGGGCACTTTCGCCGGCCCGAAGCTGACGCTTCCGGTCGCGGTGACCGTCTTCCCGAAGGACATCCCACGCCTGCCACGAAGCTGGATCGAAGACACCTACAGCAATCTGATCCACTACGGCGAGGCCGGCAAGGGCGGGCACTTCGCGGCCCTGGAACAGCCCGAGATCCTGGTCAGCGAAATCCGCACCGCCCTGCGCACCCTTCGTTCCTGACGCCAACGCGCGAGCTCAGGAGCGCACGCGTATCACTCGGGCTTCACTGAATCGACCTTCCCGGAGTACCACAGGTCAACGGGCTCGCCTTTGATGCTGGTGGTCTTCTCCCGGCATCGGCCGGCGGGGACGGCCTTGCCGTCCAGGATCACAAACGGCACGCCCTCGCCCCGGGCGCGTGCCAGCGCCCCGGGCAGCTCCGGCGCTTCCGCTGCCAGCACCTCGATCACGTCGTCCAGGTAGCGGTAGCCGGTGGCCCGCGAGACGCCATGATCCCTGGCCAGCGCGTCGACCGCGGCGCGGTCCCGGAACCAGCGCAGCCCCAGCACCGCCTGCCAGTAGCAGGTCAGCTTCCGGCTCCCGCGCGGGGTGCCCCGCCTGCGCCGCTCGGCCAGCAGCAGGCCCGCCACGAACAGGACCAGTTCCCGGGAGACGTCAGAGTGGCACGACAGGTGATCACGCGGAGTCCTTCGGCTGAAGATGATCTTGTGGCAGACCTCTTCTACAGGGACTCCACGCCCGTATCCGGGTACGCCCGATCCGTCCGCGTGTCTGCCCGGGCACCCGATTCCCGCGGGACAACAGCCGCGAGCCAATCTGTTGCCGCAGCAGGCAACGTTCGCCCTGTTGTGATGTCAGGAGCGTCCGGGTTGTCCGCTGCGGGCATACTCGTGGCGAAGATCGCCCGGGGTGGCCGGCGATCGTTCAGAGGGTGCGTGCGGCGGCGTTTGCCCTGTCGGGGAGAAGCCTGCGGAACTCGGCTGCCATCGCGGCGGCCCGGTCTTGCAGGGCGATGATGTCCGGGCCGGCAACAAGCAGTGA
>Ga0209333_1000416_pt1 | contig 23795 bp, 19 predicted proteins | sample BlaSpr_A8_OM2_O3_FD_187982 | JGI IMG/M metagenome (GOLD analysis project Ga0209333, IMG submission 187982) | Forest soil microbial communities from Thunder Bay, Ontario, Canada - Black Spruce, Ontario site 2_A8_OM2_O3 (SPAdes) (version 2) | ecosystem: Environmental > Terrestrial > Soil > Boreal... | reverse complement strand
AGCACGTCCGGCGTGCCCTCCAGCGGCCCTCCGAGCAAGACGATGCTTTCCTTCACGAGCGCGTTCATGAAGCGTCTATGGCCCTCCCAATCACCGCGAACAGGTTCATTCCAGGCTCCTATGCTTGCATGCCTTCCAGCTTCCAGGGCGCGCGATACGGGCGCACCAACATCCGGTTGGCCGCCTCGGTGGCGGTGTCGTTGCCGATGAAGCGCTCGGCCTTACCGTCCCACTGCAGCTTGCTTTCCAGGCGCAGCGCGATGTTGCCGAGGTGGCACGCGGTAGTCGTGCGGTGTCCGATTTCGATATCCGCCAGCGGCACTTCGCGCGACTTCACGCACTTGAGGAAATTCTGCACGTGCGGCACATGCTGCACCGAAGTGGTGCCGCGGCCGGCCACGCCCTCCAACTCGTAATACATGCTGACGCCGGTGAGATCGTCGAAGGCCGCGCGCGACGAGATGCCTCCCGGCTCGGTGTGGCTCTTCATCTGCGGCGTGATTTCGTAGCCGGCGCGGTCCACGAACAGCGTGCCGCGCGTGCCGTGAAACTGGATGCCGTAACTGCCGAAAGGCTTGTGGCCGGCGTCGCCATTGTGGCCGTAGGAATTGTGCAGCAGGCAAGTGTAATGCAGCAGGAAGCCGGGATACTCCCAAGTGACTTCCTGAGTATCGGGCGTGTCGCGCCGGTCGTGCACATAGATTTTGCCGCCCGACGAGGCGACCGCTTGCGGCGTATCCACGCCCATGGCCATGTGGACGATGTCCACAAGGTGCACGCCCCAATCCGTGATGCGTCCGCCGCCATACGCGAAGAACGATCGCCAGTTGCCTAGGAAGCGGGCCGGATTAAACGGAACCTTGGGCGCGGGCCCCAGCCAGAAATCGTAATCGAGGCCGGCGGGCGGGTCGGCATCCGGCGGCGTGCCGAGTCCTTCGGGCGAACTCGTCTCGTGGATCCAGGTCTGCACGTAGTGGATTTCGCCGATCCCGCCTGAGCGCACGATTTGCGCGGCGCGCTGGAAGTGCGAGCCGGAGCGCTGCTGCAAGCCCACCTGCACGATGCGCTGATTGCGGCGGGCGGCCTCCACCATGAGGCGCCCTTCACGCACCACATTGGAGACGGGCTTTTCCACATACACGTCCTTGCCCGCATGGCAGGCCTCCACGGTGATGAGCGGGTGCCAATGATCGGGCGTGGCGACGACCACTGCGTCCACCGCGCGGTCGTCCAGCAGCTTGCGGAAATCCGAGTAGGTGCGCGCCTTGCCGTCGGTGAGCTGGTGAGCCTCCTGCAGGTTCGGCTGGTAGACATCGCAGACGGCTACGATCGCGGCTTCGGGCTGCTTCTGGAAATCCGCCAGGTCCATGCGGCCCATGCCGCCGCAGCCGATCACGCCCACGCCAATGCGGTCGTTGGCCGAAGCGCGGGCTTGTGGTGAGAGCGCGCCGGCGGCCAGAGCCGCGCTCTTGAAGAGGTCTCGTCGATTCATGGATGCGCACCTCCGATCGCGATTCTATTTTACCGCCGAGCTTGGCGGGCTTTGGTGGAAGGCCGGGTTGTGCTGTGCCGGGTGTGCCGTCTAGCATTTCCAATGCGCGCGCAGAATACCATCCTGTCCGCCTGGCCCCGCGGGCATGGGGCGAGGTTCGCCCGCCTTGCCACGCGAAACCGCCTGCCATACGGAAAGGCGGCTGCAGGTAGGATTGCCAGCCCTCCAGCATGGTATATTCGCGTGCAATGTTTCGATTTGCCCTAATATTCTGCGCGGCGGCGGCGGCTCAGACCGCCAAACCGCCGCTGACTTTGGATGAGTTTTTCAATGCCGTGGATATCCGCAACGTACGCGTATCGCCGGATGGGCATGCCGTGGCGATTGAGACGGTGCGGGCGGATTGGGAAGCCGATCGCTACCGGAACGATTTGTGGCTGTATCGCGACGATGCGCGCGGGTCGCTGGTGCAGCTCACGCGCTCGGGGCACGACCACGATGCGGAGTGGTCGCCGGATGGAAGCTGGATCGCGTTTCTGTCCGACCGGGAGAGCGGCAAGACCGGCGAATCCGAGAACAGCGAGAAGCCCGACCAGGTCTGGGCGATCGCGTCAGGCGGAGGCGATGCTTTCGCGGTGACGCACGGCGAGGAGAAGGTCCACGCGTTTGCATGGTCGGCCGATTCGCGGCAAGTCTATTACGCCACCCGCACGCCTTGGGACCAAGAGAAGCAGGAGGCCTATAAGAAGGATTGGAAAGACGTGGTGGAGTTCCGCGAATCGGAGCGCGGCGACGCCATCGAGCGGGTGGAAATCTCGACGGGCGCGGTGAAGCGGATTGCCGCGACGCCCTGGCGCGTGAAACAAATGGAAGCTTCGTCGCATGGGACGACTCTCGCGTTTCTGACGGATTCCATCTCCGAACGGCAGGAGGACATGGAGGCATATGGCATCTACCTTGTGGATGCGCAGGGCGGCCAGCCGCGCACACTGGTACAGCGCCCGGCAGTGCTGGACAGCATGCATTGGACGCCGGACTGCCGGCACATCTTCTTCTCGTTTCTGAACGGGGCAGTGGAGGGAAGTTATCAGGATGCGCAGCCGCGTGTGTATTGGGTGGATGCGGTATCCTCCGGCGCGCGATTGACGCGGTGGTCGAAGTTTCCGGGAGCGGTCACCGGGTACACGGTGACGCAGGAGGGCGGCCTGCTGGTTACCGGACGCATGGGCACCGAGGTGCAAGTGTATCGCGAGGACCCGCATGTGTTCGTGAAGCAGCCGGGACGGCCGGGCACTTACGAGCGGATCTCAGCCGCGGCGCACGCCACGAAGGTGGCATTTGTACACTCGACGCTGACCGAGCCGCCGGAGGTTTATTTTGGCGAAGGCGTGGCGGATGCGCACCCGATCACAGCGTTCAACCGCCTGTTCGCGGAGCGCGCTTTGCCGGAGGGGCAGCCTTACCACTGGACCGCGGACGATGGCGTGACGGTGGAGGGCATGCTGATTTATCCGCCCGGCAAGCTGGGAGAGAAGAATCTGCGGACGCTCACGCTGATCCACGGCGGACCGGAGGATGCCGACGGCAACCACTTCGAGGCCGATTGGTATCAGTGGAGTTCGCTGGCGGCGACGCAAGGATGGCTGGTGTTCGAACCCAACTATCGCGGCTCGGTGGGCTATGGCGACCAGTTCGCGCTGGGAATTATACCGAACATTGTTTCGAAACCGGGCAAGGACATTCTGGAAGGCGTGGAGGCGCTGGTGAAGGACGGCATCGCCGATCCGGACAACCTGACTATCGGCGGGTATAGCTATGGCGGCTACCTGACTAACTGGCTGATCACGCAGACTACACGGTTCCGGGCGGCAGTTAGCGGCGCGGGCGCGGTGGAGCACGTTGCCAATTGGGGCAACGACGACACCACTTACGACGACGCTTACTTCCTGGGCGGCTTGCCGTGGGACATGATGAAGAACTATAACGACGAGGCGGCCATTTGGCAGATGAATAAGGTGAAGACTCCGACGCATATCGTGGCCGGCGCGGACGATGTACGGGTGTATGTGGGCGAACAGTATCTGCTGGAGCGAGCGTTGCGTGCGCGGGGCGTGCCGGTAAAGCTGCTGATCTTTCCCGGCGAAGGCCATGAACTGGATAAGAATCCCTGGCATGGAAAGATCAAAGTGCGGGAGGAGTTGAAGTGGCTGGAGACTTGGGCGGCGGCGCGGTAGGCTGCGTTCAATCGCTCCGGTAAGTCAACCGGCGGCATGCCTCGCTTTCACCGTAATGCAACGACTAAGCGCCGGATTTCATGGCTCTCGCGCCGGCGGGATCAGCATGGTGGCGTCGGGAGACGAATGCACCCGAATGAGTGTCAGTACATCGTCGCCTTTATTGGAGCTCCAGGCTTTAGCAGTCTCCGACGCTTGCGTGCGGATCTCCTTGATCTCCAAATCCGTTAACGCCTTCGCCCGCTTCAAAACGCTCTCGATCGCATTGATTTCCAGCCGTTGTGCCAGAACAAGCCGCAGCAACAGCCGCCATTCCGCGGTTGTTACGTTGTCCATGTGTCATCTACTCCACCACAACCACGTGTATCTCCCCCGGCCCATGTACGCCCCGCACTAATATCTGCTCGATGTCCGCCGTGCGGCTAGGCCCGGTGATCAGCACCATGGAACTGGTCTGCTCCGCCGGATGCGGAAGGATCGTCAGCAACTCGTCAAGGCCCGATAGCACGCGCTCCTTGGGAACCACGGCGATGTGTACCGGCGGCAGCAACGAGATCAAGCGGGCTTCCGCCGGGCTGGCCAACATCACCAGGGTGCCCGTGTCCGCCAGGGCGTAGTCCGCACTGGTGATGCCCACATCGGCCACCGCACAGGCCGCGCGCAATTCGGCTGCATCGGTGAAGCCGGACTGCGCCCCAGCCAGATGCACGATGCCGCATTCCCGCAGGAACGGCGCGTTGGAGGCGACCGCCGTCTTCCCGTCCAGCACCGCAGCGACATAGGCCCGTGCCTCCTCGCCCGTGGCCGCGCGCCGAGCCTTGCCCGCCAGCGCCTCCACCGCGCGCATCATGCTGGCGACCCGCGTCTCTGCATCCATGGCGTCCACGCGCATGCGGACCGGCGGCGGCTCCGCAATCGCCTGCCCGTTGCTTCGCCCCAACGCTGTGCGCACCTTGTTCAGAATCGCTTCGCGGGACATCAGCGTTTTCTCCACAGTTCGCGAAAGCTCTTCGCCGGGGCGGGCGGCAGGTCCCGCTGGCTCAGCCAGGCGCGCACTGGCGGCAGATTCATCACCGCGGGCGCGCTGCGCAGCCACTTGCCATTTTCCGAAGGCGCCACGCTCGCGGCCACCATCGCCGCCATTTCATAGAGGCGCGGATGGCACATCACCCACGCCCAGATCTTGAACGCCAGCCGCTCCAAGCGGTTCTTGCCGCCACGCTCCTCGGCCTGCTTCACCTCCGCGCGCAGTTCCAGCAGCACCCTGGGAATGTCGATCTTCACCGGACACACTTCCGCGCACGCGCCGCACAAGCTCGACGCGAACGGCAGGCTCGGCTCGTGCTCGATGCCCATGAACTGCGGCGTAATAATCGCGCCGATCGGCCCGGAATAAACCCACGGAAAGCTGTGCCCGCCGATCTTGCGGTACACAGGGCAATGATTCAGGCACGCGCCGCAGCGGATGCAATAGAGCGATTCCCGCTTCCCGCTATCGGCCAGCAGCTTGGTGCGGCCGTTATCCAGCAGCACCACGTAGAACTCCTCGGGACCGTCGATCTCGCCCGCGCGCCGCGGCCCCGATAGGAACGATGTGTAAACCGTCAGCGCCTGGCCGGTGGCGCTGCGCCCCAGCAGCTTCAGAAACACGGCCAAGTCCTGCGCGCGCGGTATCAGCTTCTCGATGCCCGCCACCGCGATGTGAATCCTGGGTGCCGAAGTGGTCAGGCGCGCGTTGCCCTCGTTTTCCACCAGCACTACCGCGCCGGAATCGGCGACCAGGAAATTCGCGCCCGTGATGCCTATGTCGGCGGCCAGGAACTTCTCGCGCAGCACCCCGCGCGCGATCAGCGCCTGCTTTTCCGGCACTGTCTCGTTGGCGACACCCAGCGTGCGCGCGAACAGATCGCCTACGTCATAGCGGGTCAGGTGCAAGGCTGGCGCTACGATATGATACGGGCGCTGGTGCGCGAGCTGCAAGATGTACTCGCCCAGGTCGGTTTCGACTGACTCCAGGTTGTGATGCTCCAGTCGCTCGTTTAAGTCGATCTCCTCGGTAGTCATGGATTTCGATTTCACGATAAGCTGGGCGGCGCGTTCCTTCGCCAAGCCCAGCACGAAATCGGCGACCTCAGTGGCGTCCTGGCAATAAATCACTTTGCCGCCATGGGCCGCCACGTTGCTCTCGAACTCTTCCAAATAGTGGTCCAGATGCTCGATGGTGTGGCGCTTCAGGGCATTGGCCTGCGTCCGGAGCTCCTGGTAATCCGGCAGCGCGATAGCCGTAACGGCATGCTTGCGATGATCGATCAGGCGGGCGGTGGCCCGATAGATGGCCAATTGCAGGTTGGCATCCGCCAGCGTTTTGTGGACCTTCTCATCGAATGCGACAGACATGTATTTAACGGCTGGCCAAGACTTCCGCCAGGTGCATGGTGCGTACCGGCAACGCGGCGCGCGCGAGGGCGCCTTGAATCTGCATGAGGCAACTGGAATCCAGGCTTACCACGGTCTTAGCGCCGGTGCGCACGATGGAATCGATCTTGGTGCCCGCCATGCCGCCGGAAATCTCCGGGAATTTGACTGAGAACGTGCCGCCGAAACCGCAGCACTCCTCGGCCGAGTCCATCTCGCGCAGCTCGAGTCCACGCACGTTCGCCAGCAGGCGGCGCGGGCCATCCCGGATGCCGAATTCGCGCAGCGCGTGGCAACTGTCGTGATAAGTGACTACGTCCTCCAGCTGCGCGCCCACGTCGTCCACGCCCGCCACCTCCAGCACAAACTTGGAGAACTCCCACACGCGCGGCGTCAGATCGTCCGCGGCGCGCTGCGCTCGGGTATCGCCGGGGAATAGATCGTGGAAATGATGCGCGATCATGGAAGTACACGAACCGGAAGGGATCACCACATATTCGGAATCGCGAAAGACTTTCAGGAAGTGCCGCGCCACCTGGCAGGCTTCGGCGCGATAGCCCGTGTTGAAGGCCGGCTGGCCGCAGCACGTCTGATCCTCCGGAAAGTCGACCTGGTAGCCCAGGCGCTCCAGCACATCGGCCATCGCCAGACCCACCTTGGGGAAAAGCTGATCCACGATGCAGGTGACGAATATCGAGACCCGCTGCGCCATGAACAAGGATTGTAGCAGAGTGGTCCTGTCACCCCAGTCGCAGGAACTCTCCCGCCCTCCGCACGAACTCCGGCCAGCGCTCTCCGCCGATCGGCCCGTGCCCGCCGCCCCTATAACCCACAGTTCCGCATGCGGAATCGCAGCCGCCATTTCCTCGGGGCCGCCCTGTATGTACTGCCTCTGCGGGCGGCCGCGGGCACGTTGCTGTTCGCGGCGCATGCCGCGGCGATCCGTGTGCGCGATCTTGCGGAGGCTGCCAGCCGCGCGGCCGGCGCGGACGGCGAAGTGGAAAACGTGCCGATCGAGGAAGCCCGCGCAACCATGGGACCGTTCGCCGACGCACTGGCCCTCGATCAACAGATCTCCGGCAAGCTGGCCGAGCCGTTGCTGAACTGGCGGCCCAATCGCCCACCGTACTCGAAGAGCTGGCGCGCGGCTTGTATTCTTAGCGGCAGTGGAAGCCGGTCTACTTTGGCTGCGCCGCCGGTGGCGGTTGAACGCTAGCGGGCGGCTTGGCTGCGGGAGGCGCCATTGCCGCGGGCGCCGGTCCGAAATAGTCGGGGTTCATGACCACGGGCGTCGCGTTCTTCACATCGTCCATGGTTTTCTTGACCAGTTCCGCGTCCAGTTTCTTATCGATCTCCGCCCGCACTTCGACGAAGGTCTTCTCCTGCCGCGACTCGACCTTGATGATGTGAAATCCGAACTGGCTCTTCACCGGCTCGCTGAGTTCGCCCACCGGGATCGTGAAAGCCACTTTCTCGAAGGCCGGCACCATGCGGCCGTGTCCGAAGGTTCCCAGGTCGCCGCCGTTGGCGCCGGAACCCGCGTCGTCGGATTCAGCCTTGGCCAGCGTGGCGAAATCCGCGCCGTCCACCAGCTTCTTCCGGATCTCCTGCGCCTTCGCCAGCGCTTCTTCCTCGGTCAGTTCCTTCGCGTCCTTTTTCAGGGGAACGGAGGATCCCTTATACCGAATCAGGATGTGACGCGCTTTTACCTGCAAGTAGTCCGCCTTGTGCTCGTCGTAGTATTTGCGCGCGGCGGCTTCGTCCACCTTGGTGGTGGCCGTCAGATGCTGGTAGTACTGGTTGGCCAGCAGTTGTTCAGCCTGAAAAGCCAACTGGTCCTTGTAGGCCTGGGTGTCCTCCAGCTTGAGGCGATGGGCTTCCTGCGACATCACTTTGAACATGACGATTCTGTCGGCGAATTGCCGTTTGCCGGAGGTACGCATCTGAGCGCGGTATTGCTCCGGGATCATGTCGATCATGTGATCGAATTCGGCGGCGGTGATCTTTTCCTCGCCAATGGTGAGCACCACCGTTTCCGGTGGAACATGAGCGGCTGGAGTGGGAGGCTGCAAAGGCATGGCCGGCGGCCTGGCCGGTTGACCGGCGGGTGCTGGTGCAGGCGCAGCAGCGGGCGCGGGCTGTGAAGCTGGCGGGGTCTGTGCGAGCAGACAGGCCAGGGGCGTCAAGAGAAGCAAGAGATGCAAGGATTTCATCCACTCCATGATACCAATAGCCCGGGGCCTGTTGCAGACCCCGGTGAATCAACGCGGGCGCTGCTGGGCCGCGGCCGCGATATCTACGGGTGCCACATCGTATCCAAGGGAACGCGAATGGCCGGTGGCGGCAGACCTAAAAGTGGTATACTAAATTGTCAGAGTGGTTTTGGCATCTTCGCATTAGTCCGGTCCGCCGCCCTCGTCCGATCCTGCCCGATTCCAACAATGTGAGTTAAAACAAAGGAAAAAGCGTAATGAAGAATATTTTTGTAGGCAACCTCAACTTCGGGGCTACCGAGGCTGCGGTTCGATCTCTATTTGAAGCGTATGGCGCCGTCGAGCGCGTCAACATCGTCACAGACCGGGACACCGGCCAAGCCAGAGGGTTCGGATTTGTCGAAATGACCACCAATGCGGAAGCGGATCGCGCGATCGCGGAACTGAACGGCAGGGATCTCGATGGCAGAGCGCTAAACGTCAATGAAGCCCGTCCGAAGACGGACCGCGGATTTGCCGGCGGCGGCGGTGGCGGCCGGGGCCGCGGCCACAGTAATAGCCGCTACTAGCTTGCACACCGGACTAAGAGGGGCTGCGTTCCACGGGCGCAGCGCCCTCTGTCCCGGACGCCGTTATTTCGAGAGTAACTGGCGCGGGTGACTGCAAGGTTTAAGATAACATGCTCCTTTTAGCAGTTGCGACGGGCGTCACTTGCGGCATTGGAGCATGGGCGCCGCGGCTTGACACGCATGCGCGGCTTAACGTACAATGGGAGCGTCTGAGCGCTTATGCCCACTCGCGGATCGTCTGAACTAAGTCGGACGATCCGGTTCCCGCTTCTTAGGCTGCCCGACAACCGGGAGGTTGCTATGCTTGATACGCGCCAAAAGTCTACGGGAATCGATCACGCCGCGACGATAAGTTTGCTTGTAGCCGCTTTGAGCTTCAGTCTGCCGGTACTGGCCGTCTCACCCGCATTCGGGACCGCGCTTTTTTCGTTGGCGCTGGCGTGCACGATGACCCTGAGTGTCCCGGCCCAGCAGCGATCGCCACAGACAATAGGCACAGTCTAATGACAGTCATCACCGTGAAACTTACCCCCGAGGAGCTCGATCTGTTGACCGCCTTGGCATCGGATCAGCTATTTCGCAGACAGTATATCGATCCCCGGATGCCCGGCAACAAATCCAACCCAGCCGAAGTGCGAATGGGCAAGGAGTTGGTGGAGCGCCTGCGGCAGATGGCGGACCAAGCCAAGGGTGGGCCGATTTCGAAAAGAAACGGCGCCACTGCATGACGCTCCGTTCCGATAGCTGCGACAGCGCCGAGCGTGCCTGGCGCGGCTGCGCAAGGATACCGGATGCCCTTTGAGCATCTGACTCCGCGGCCGTTCGTTCCGATTGCTGTGCGGGCGTTTGCGCCCGAGGTGTCGGGGGTTTATGGAATCTCAAACGCCCTCGAATGGATCTACATCGGCGAAACCGACGATATACGCGGCGCGCTCCTGACACATTTGAGCGAATTTGAATCGCCGCTGATGCGAAGCAAGCCGGCTGGATTTGTATTCGAAGTTTGTGATCGGGCACGGCGGCCGGCCCGCCAGGATCGTCTGGTTCACGAATATGGGCCGGCATGCAACAGGCACTCCCCGAGGCGCTCATGATGCCCGCTGCCGGCACAGCCAAGGAGTTCAAGGAAAGCTCTGGAAGGAGCGCGAAGATGCAGTTTATTCTCACCGGCTTCACGCAGGATCTGGGATGCCGCGTGTTCGCATTCGAAGGCGTCGCCGTGGATCGGATGCGCACGCCATTCACGGTCCGGGCCGACCTCGCTCTGATCCGGAGATACGGGATCCAAATACAGGACCTGCCGCTATTGTGCCGCAGCGTTCTGGAGCGGCGCGACGAAGCCGACGCATCGCAAACCTTCGTGTTCACCGAGGAGGAAATGCGTACTTGGGCGACCGCGCGCGCCACGGCTAAGGACGAAGCCGCGCAGAGGCGAAAGCCGCCACGCAGGCACTCCAGCGAAAGCCTCGGAGCCGCTTGGCGAGGTCCCCAACCGTAGCCCAGTCCCTCTTACGCGTTCGCATCGTTTAGCGGCGTTCCCCAAAATTGAGGTGCCCGTGTCTTCTCCACAATGTCCACATTGCCGGTCTGTGCAGTTTAGAAGCGTAGGCGTGCGGAACGCCTTGGAACATGCGCTGCTCTGGATACTCCTACCCTACAGGTGCGCTCTTTGCGGCCACCACTTTTTCCTGTTTCGATGGCGCGCCCCGGCGTAGACCGGCCTTGAGCCTCTGCCATTTAGTCAGCCTCGATAATCGAGTGCGGGCGCAGTCTTGGGGATACGGGTGATTGCGCCCGCCAGGTGTAACGGAGTTATCTATAGAGACGCGCCCGCCAACGGAATGGTTAGCACTTCTTTGGTGAAATCCGGCACGCACACCTAGGCTGAAGCCTGTGCTACCACTAGATTCTGGCCTCGGCAACGTCCATGATCCAATCTTATCTAGGATTTCGCCTCATTCTAGTGGCGCTGCTCATCGGGCTCAACGGCTTTTTTGCGGCCGCGGAAGTGGCGTTGCTCTCCGTACGCGGTTCGCGCCTGCGTCAGCTTGCCGAAGAAGGCCAGGCGGGTGCGCAAACGGCTCTGAACCTGCTCGCGAATCCGGCGCGCCTGCTCTCCGTAACCCAGGTCGGCGTCACCCTGAGCAGCCTTGGACTCGGATGGGCCGGCGAAGAAACGCTGTTCCGCATCATCCAATCGTTCTTTCATCCCGATTGGGGCCCCGCCGCCGCCGGCATTGTCCACGGCGCCAGCCTGCTGGTGGCGTTCCTGGCCATCAGTTACCTGCACGTGGTGGTCGGCGAGGTGGTACCCAAGAATCTAGCCATCGCCACCGCCGATCGTCTGGCTGTCACCATGGCCCCCGCCCTGCTCATCTTCTACCGGATCTCGCTTCCTTTCGTGCTGGTGATGGAAAAATCCAGCGGCGCCATCACCAATATCCTGCGCATCGGCGGCCATCATCGCTCCGGCGGCCATTCGGCCGAGGAGTTGAAGCTGATCGTCACCTCCAGCCGCGGCCTCGGCTACCTGCCCGAGTCGCAGGAGGATATGATCCACCGCGTGCTGGATCTGAGCGAACTCTCCGTGCGCGAAATCATGGTGGCCCGCAACGATATCGTCTCGGTTTCCGTGGAAGCCACGCTCGACCAGGTGTTGCACGCCATGATCGAATTCCAGCACTCGCGGCTCCCGGTCTACGAAGAGAAGCCCGAGCAGATTGTCGGCCTGCTGCACTACAAGGATCTGCTTCCGGTTTGGGAGGAGCGCCGCGAGGCCATCCGCGTAGGCCGCCCCAGCCGGACTTTTCGCATCCGGCGACTGCTGCGCAAGCACCTGGTTGTGCCCGAAACCAAGCCGGTCGGGCAAATGCTGGCCGAGTTCCAGCAAGGCCGCTCCCACATGGCCATGGTGGTGGATGAGTTCGGCACCATCGCCGGACTGCTTACCGTGGAAGACGTGCTGGAACAGATTGTGGGACCCATTCAGGATGAATACGACGAGAAGAGCGAGGCGCGCGCCGGCGGCCCCGCCGGCTCGGCATCGAGCGAAGTGGAACTCGACGGCGCCACCCGCATTCGCGACCTCGAAACCGAATACGGCATCGACATTCCCGCCGAAGCCGGATTCGAGACGCTTGCCGGATTCCTGCTCTACCGCCTGGGCTACATCCCGCATGCCGGCGAACGCGTGGAATATGACGGGCGGCGTTACACGGTCCTCGAGATGGAGCGCAATCGCATCGCTCGCGTGCGGGTCGAACGCATCCCGGTGGGATAGGCCTCCTGGCCTGTAGGGGGTGCGCCAAATTCGTAGGTGAGAAAGCGCCATCGGTCAGCGGGCGGAACGCTGCTCCCAGAATACCTCCCAGCGAGCGCTGAGATGCCGGTGGCGTCTTTACCGCGCCGCCCCGCGGTCTCTCGGGGGACAACCGGAACGCCGACAGCATCAATGGCGATCTACAGTATCGGTGCCCCGGCCCAATCAGAATTGGAAGTATACGAATGGGATCGACGCGTCGATGACGCCGAATACTTCGATGCAGAAGAACATCAGCGCCAGCGCGGAAGCGTAGCCCAGGATGGGCCCCTTCAACACCCGCTCGAAGCATTCGAACCTCTCCTCCAGCAGCGCCAGCACCAGCGAAAGGATTATCAGTTCGATGTGCCAACTGGCAAGCAGCAAATGTCCCCGCGAACGGCGCGCGAAGCGGAACATCTGGCGGAGGATCTGCAGACTCTGGGGAAGGTCGGCGGCGCGGAAGAAAACCCAACCGATCGTAACCAGCGCGAAGGTGGCGATGGCTTTCAACGGATAGAGCCAATTCCAATCCTCCCGCACCGGCCGGTTACCGCGAAAGACACGCTCCAGGCTGAGCAGCGCGCCATGGTATGCTCCCCAGACGACGAAGTTCCAACTGGCGCCGTGCCACAGTCCGCCCAGCAGCATGGTGAGCATCAAGTTGCGGTAAGTCATCCAGCGGTCCCTGCGGTTGCCGCCCAGTGAGATGTACAGATAGTCGCGCAGCCAGGTGGATAGCGAGATGTGCCAACGGCGCCAGAAGTCGGTGATGCTGGCGGCCAGATACGGGCGGCGGAAGTTTACCGGGAAGTGGAAGCCCAGCAGTTTCGCCATACCGATGGCCATGTCCGTGTAGCCGGAGAAATCGAAGTAGATCTGCATGCCGAACGCCACCACTCCGCTCCATGCGGTGAGCATGCCGGGATTTCCGGATACGTTGCCGAAGTAGTCGTTGGCGACTTTGGCGAACTGATCGGCGAAGGCCATCTTCTTGGTCAAGCCGAGCGCCATGAGCAGAATCCCGCGCGAAACATCCTCGTATGAAGGGGGCTGCCAGTGCCAGAGATCGTGAAAGAAGTTGCGCGCGCGAACGATGGGCCCGGCCACCAGTTGCGGAAAGAAGCAAATGAACAGCGCGTAGTCGATGGGATTGCGCACGGCCTGCTGCTCGCCGCGATACACATCCACTACATACGACATGCTTTGAAAGGTGTGGAAGCTGATGCCTAAAGGCAGCACGATATTCAAGAAGAACGCATGCGCCGGCCTGTCCAGCACCCACGCCAGGTTGCTCCCCAGAAAATTGTAGAACTTGAAGAAGCCCAGAAAGCCGAGGTTCGCGCATAAGCTTAGGATCAGGACCGTCTTCCGGCGCGGCCCCGGTGAGACCTTCTCCAGCCAGATGCCGGCCGTGTAGTCGATTACGGTCAAAGTCAGCAACAGCGGAATGAATCTGTAATTCCAGCTTCCGTAAAAGAAGTAACTGGCGGCCAGCAGGATATGCTTGCGGAGGGCGCGCGGGCTCGCGTAGAAAAGCGCGAGCACCACTGCGAGAAACAAAAAGAAATGCGTGGTATTGAAGAGCATGCGTTAAATCATCTGGCGGCCCGCTCGCCCGGCGGGCCCAATATGCGGGCGACTTCGTCCGCGAGCATCGCTGAAAATTTTTCCACTCCATCCCGATTCATGTGCATGGCGTCCTTAAAGAACTCGGGATGTTCCAGGCTATCGAAGAGGTGTTCGTTCGCCAGGACCACATTGGGGCGGGCGGCCAATTCCCGGATGGAACTGCTGCGTCTTTTCAGCAGGTAATCCGGCCGCGGTATGGGGCCGCGCGGCAACCGGACAAAAATAACCTTGGTGCGCGACGCGCGGTAGCGATCGGCGATGCGCCCCAGCCACGTGCGCAGGAATTGGGCCAGCCGCCCGGTCTGGGGATAGGGTTCGTGTGTCAGAAAAGCGGCCACCGTGCCCTTCTGTTCCTCGGTCACTCCGGGCGGATAAGTGGCCTTAAGAGTGGCCCAATCGATCTGCAGGCCTGCCATATTGCGGGGCGACTCCACATAGTCATAGGTCCAGCCGGGCCAACCCTGGTGGCACAGCCGGACGTCATACAGCCGCTTCTTCGGATGCGCCAGAAACGCCTGAATGTCGCTCTGCAGCGCGATGCCCTTCAACAACGCGCCGCGAAAGGCTTCCCATTGAATGTCGCGGCTGTGAAACGATCGGGCGAACTCGATGGTGTCGCTCAACCGCAGCCTGGCGATGCAATAGTGCAGCGCGCGAATATCGTCATCCGGTTCGAACGGCGAGTCTTCGTCGTCGTAATTGTCGACCCCAAACACAATCGCGCGATAACGGCGCGCCGTGGGATCCAAGTCGCGCAATAGGTAGTACCAGGATCGCGGATCGCTACCGGCAATACTCGCGGCGCGGACGACATAGCCTGTCTGACCGGGCCGCTGGTCCACTCCCTTAGGCGAATAGCCCATGCGTGAATTGCCGAGCGTCACGATCAGATTGTCGCCCGCCTTTTGCTGCGCCGCCTTTTCCCGCCACAAGGTCAACTCCAGGAGTCCGGCGGTGGAGTCCGGTTCCAGAATCGACATGTACAGGTGCGTGCGAAACAGGAGCGCATCCAGACCAAACAGCAGCAGACATGCGATCAGCAGGGTGAGGGCGATGCGGCGTCGCTTGCGGGCAGGCGTGATTGCGAGAGGAGGCGATGGTGCGATTGCCATAGGCGTCAAAGACGGCTAGCATCGGCGAGCGGGATCTCCCCGCTCTGCGCATTTTAGCATTCGATCAACCGCCAAGTCGGACGATCTAAGCCGGCGCACCCAGGCATCGGGTTGTTCACTGCACCGCGATGGTCACTCCATTCGGCGAGACCAAATCACCGATCATGATGGAGATCGGGATCGCCGGACCCGGCGACACAGTCTGCGGAACCACGGCGTTGATCTGCAACAATCCCGCGACTGCGTCCGGCGCCGACCCCGCATACAACAACGGCGCGTCTACTCCGCCGATCATGACGCAAACCGGGAGCACAGGCTTCTTCAAATTCGATTGCGTCATGCTGCCCGTCACACCGGGCGGCAACGTCTGCCCTTCGCCCGTCGCGAAGATCTGAACCACCGTCCCACGCGGCGCGGGATTGGCGGAACTGTTGACAGAATTGTCCTGGTTGAGCACGGCGGCTTGGCCATTTCCGATCGCATCGCCGGTGAAGATCGCCGGGGCAGCGGTTGCGACGGGAACGCCCCAGGTCGCCGATGTGACTCCGTTGTAGACCACCTCTGCCGTTGTGGATGTCTGATCCGCCACTTCGTACGGCACAATCGCGTTGGTCTGATTGCGCGATGCGTAGATCAAGGGTGCGGGTTTACCGTCGAACAAAACCTGGATGCCGCTGTCATATGTCCCGACGCTGCTATTCGAATTGAGCCAGAATCCCGAGACGTAGGGCGGCCCGACGCCGAATCCGTAGATCGTAACGATTTCGCCCGGAGCGACGGAACCCTGAGTTTGCGACGCGGCGTTCACGAGGGCGCCGATGAGCGGCGGCGCCACAGGCGATGCCGTGACCAGGACGCTTACGGGCACGGTGACGGTTCCGCTGGGCGCCGTGATTTGGACGTTGCCTTGATAGTACCCTTCGGGTGCTATCGCGGGAGGGCCTGTAGCATAAGACGCCGAAAGGAACGTTACCTGAAAGGTTGCCGGCGAAAAGGAGGATGGCGAGTAGGCACCCAAGCCCACGGAGCAGTTGGACCCGCACGCCAAGGAAGTTTGCACAGTCAATGGGAGGGGCACGCCTCCGGACTGGACGGAAAGCGTCTGCGCCGGTATGGCCGAGCTGCCCATTGGATAGACAAATAGGAGGCTTGAAGGTGTGACCGACAAAGGCGGCGGCGTGCCCCAGACCACAACGGTCACGGTAGTCTGGACCGAGGGCGCGCCAGGCACACTGAATACGACGGTGCCCGTATAGGTCCCCGGCGAAAGGTTCGCGGGATTCGCGGTGATGTATGCCTCCGCGAGGAAAATGGGAGACGTGGCGACGCTGAGCCACGCGCCGCCGGAATTCGTGCTGGCCGAAGCCGAAAAGACCATAACGGTTCCCGTCCCCACATCGACCGTTTGCGTTTGCGGCGGCGCGCCCGTTTGGGCTGAGAAGAACATCGGAGGAGGCGCGGTAATTCCCGCCACATTGAACGTTACCGGAATACTGAGAGTGTTCTGCGGTCCGGTGACCGCGACGATGCCGTAGCCGCCATTTACGCCGGCGATGGCGGTGTCCGCCGAGACCGTAAGGGTCGCGGGGGTCGTCCCGCTGGCGGGGCTTACCGATAGCCAGTATCCAGCTTCGTAGACACCCTGATCCACACTCACGGTAAAGTTGCCAGGGCTGCTTCCTGTAACGGAAATCGACTGCGCAGGCGGTGAGGCCTCGCCATAGGTTCCGTTGAAAGTCAGGCTAGCCGGAGCCGCCAGGAGCAGCGTTACCGGATTCGGGGTTACGGTCAGGGAGACTGGAATAGTGAGCGTGTTCAGTCCCGATGGACTGATGGTGATGGCGCCTTGATACGATCCCGCGGATAATCCGATTGGGTTAACGGCGACCGCAAGGATGCTCGGCGCGTCCTGCTCCAGCGCAGCGGACAGCCAAGCTCCTCCGGAAGCGGTCGAGGCCGCGATGGTGAATGATGCAACCGAATTGACGCTGACGGTTCTCGCGGGTGGCGCCGGCGATCCGATCTGCCACTGCCAGGACAACGACGCGGGACTAGCCGTCGCCTGTACGGGCGGGGCCGCGGTTGGAAATGATGCACCCGACGGGTATAGCGGCAGCACGGTGAGGGCGCTTCCGAGAGTACACCCGCAATATGAGAACTGCAGGATGCGAATGGGTCCCGGGGGAACGACCGAAATTTCGGCAGAAGGAGCGGGCAGGAGGCCAGTGCCGTCGAACGCGGCTAAGCCATCTGCCGGAATGGTTAACGTCAGTGGGCCTTCCAATGTCTGCGCGAATGCCGCTTGAAAGGTAACAGAGACTGGCTCTTGGGTTGGATTTTCGAGGGCGAGCACGCCGCCCTCCGCTGGAAAGTAGGTCACCAACTGGGTCGACCATGTTTGCAAAGGGAATAAGGGCTGCGCGGGCAGCAGGGATGCGCTCGCAGGCGGCGGAACGGCTTGCAGGAACGAAAAGTACTCTACCGACGTTTTGTCGAGGTTTCCCAAAAGGAATCTTTGGACCGTCAATTCCGCCTGGGCCGCCAATGTGACGTCGATTTCCTGCGGACCGATAAGATGCACCGCCGACACGCCGGCTTCGTCCACCTGCACCGTGGTGACCGCGGTGAAACCCGTGCCAAGCACCTGCACCACCGTACCTGCGGGCAAGATGCCTCCTCCGGGCGCAATATTCTGAACGGAGAGGCTGCCACCCACGGTCAGCGATCCGGCAGAAACCGAAACGGAGTACGGGTTTCCCTGTGGATCGTTCCAGGGGGATTGGCTTGGGTCGGCGGCGATAGAGACATTCGATCCCACGGGCGCGCTCGCAAGCACGGCGGCATTCACAACCAGGACGGGAAGGCCGCGCACCTGGCCAATACCTCCGGAGGCCGGCGTGAGCTCCGGGAGTGCCCCGACGGCTCCGGAACCCGAGCTGAACTGCGCGTCCAAATGCAGCCCGGAGACCGTAGCCATGCCGTAGGCATCGCCATGTGCGCCAAAGACCGCGACACTCCCGATCGATGCGAAGACAGACGGGTCGAGATCCATGACGAGCCTCCCGGTCGCCACATCCTGCGGCGTCGTCAAGGAAATCTTGATTTGCGCCCAGCCTCCGGCGGGTGCGGTTTCGTTGGAAATCTGAATTGTCGGAGGAGAATCGGCGGCGGGCAAGCTACTTGACGAGAGGCAAAATAGCGCAACTGGTACCAAAACGACACACGCAATGCGTCGCGCGGGGAGCACAGAACCGTCCATTCTTCGCATAACGGCATTCCTTGTAACATTTCAAACGGGCTTCATTAAGTGGCCTTCCGGTACATAGAGCACTTGCAGGCCCATGGGGCGGGATGGGGCGTACAAGAGGAACGGCAGGCGTCCCGTTACCATAGGCGTCAACGAGGGCCACCTCCAGCGCGCGGAATGCCCCGCTTTGCGAATTCTAGTATTCGTTCAATCGCGTGGATTGCGTTAACAAACAGCGCGCGTAACGCCCTTGTTATACTGGGTTTTTAATGCTACGAGTTCGCTTCGCGCCGTCTCCCACCGGCTTTCTCCATATCGGCAGCGCGCGCACGTTTATCTTCAACTGGCTCTACGCGCGCCATAACGGCGGCGCGATGATCCTGCGCATCGACGATACCGACGTGGAGCGCAATACGCAGGCTTCGCTCGATTCCATCTTCGACGGGCTGCGCTGGCTGGATCTCGGATGGGACGAGCAGTATCGCCAGTCCGAGCGGCTGGCCGTGCATCGGGAAACGGCGCAGGCTATCCTCCACAAGGGGCTGGCTTACCGCGACTTCACTGCCGCAGCCGATGCGGGCGAAGGCACGTGGCTATTTAACCCCGGCATGCGCGATCTTTCCGACGCCGAAAGTGACCGTCGCGCCGCGGCCGGAGAGCCGTTCGTGCTGCGCTTCCGCGTACCGCGCGACCAGCCGGCCAACGTGTGCTTTCGCGACGCGGTCTACGGCGAGCAAATCAAATCCACGGCGGATATCGAGGACTTCGCACTATTGCGCAGTAATGGCATGCCGACTTATCACCTGGCCTCCTGCGCGGACGACGCCGACCTGCGCATCAGTCACATCATTCGCGGTCAGGACCATCTCACCAACACATTCAAGCACGTGCTCATCTTCGAGGCCGCGGGCGTTACGCCGCCGCAATTCGCGCATCTGCCGCTGCTGATCGCTCCGGATGGCGCCAAGCTTTCCAAGCGCCGGCATGGCCCGGTCGTTAGCGTGACCACCTATCGCGACAATGGCTTCCTTTCACAGGCTTTCGTGAATTTCCTGTGCCTGTTGGGATGGTCGCCCAAAGACGATCGGGACCGCATGAGCCGCCAGGAATTGATCGACGCGTTTTCCTTCACGGGAATCAATCGCAGCAACGCGGTAATCAATTTCACCGAAGAAGACTCCCTCGATCCGAAAGCGCTGTGGCTGAATGCGGAGCACATTCGCGCGCTGTCCGTGGAAGATCTGACCGACCGGCTGCTGCCCTTCGTACACGCCGCGGGATTCCAAGTTGACCGCGCCAAGATGCTGCGCATCACTCCCCTGGTGCAAGAACGCATCAAGTTATTGCGCGACGTACTGACAGTGGCCGATTTCTTCTTCGTGGATCGGTTGGCGCCTTATGACAGCGGGGAGTTGATCCCGCAGAAAGGCGATGCAGCCATGGCCCTGCGCGCCCTGCAATCCGGCCAGGGCGTTCTTGCTACTGCCGATTTCACCCACGACGCGCTGGAACAAACGCTGCGGTCTGCAGCCGCCGCGCTGGGGATCAAAACCGGCCAGATGTTCCAGCCCATTCGCGTGGCCGTCTGCGGCCGCAAGAACGCGCCGCCGCTGTTCGCGACGCTCGAAGTATTGGGCCGCGACACCTCGCTCGCGCGCATCGATCAGGCAATCCGGAAGTTGCAGTAGGAGTTTCCGTATATATTATGAATCCCAGTCCAGGCCCTTCGAATTTCGTCCGCGACATCGTCGTCGAGGACTTAAAGACCAACAAGTACGGTGGACGCGTGCATACGCGCTTTCCACCGGAGCCGAACGGCTATCTCCACATCGGCCATGCCAAGTCCATCAATCTCAATTTCGGACTCGCCGCGGAGTTCGGCGGTAAGTGCAACTTGCGCTTCGACGACACTAATCCCTCGAAGGAAGAGACCGAGTATGTCGATTCGATCGTCAAGGATGTCCGCTGGCTCGGAGGCAACTGGGAAGACCGGCTCTTCTATGCATCGGACTATTTCGAACAGTTGCACGAATGGGCGGTGCAGCTAATCGAATCCGGGCACGCGTATGTGTGCGATCTGACAGCCGAACAGATGCGGGAGTACCGCGGAACGTTGACGGAGCCCGGCATCGAGAGCCCTTGGCGCTATCGCTCCGTCGCGGAGAATCTGGACCTGTTCGAGCGCATGCGGGCCGGCGAGTTCCCTGACGGTTCACGCACCCTGCGCGCCAAAATCGACATGGCCTCGAATAACCTGAACATGCGCGATCCGGTGATGTATCGCATTCTGCACGCCGAACATCACCGCACGGGCGATAAGTGGTGCATCTATCCCATGTACGATTTCACGCACGGCCAGTCCGATTCCATCGAGCGTGTGACGCACTCCGTCTGCACGCTGGAGTTCGAGGATCACCGTCCCCTGTACGACTGGTACATCGAACAGTTGGGGATCTATCATCCGCAGCAGATCGAGTTCGACCGGCTCAATCTGACTTACACGTTATTGAGTAAGCGCAAGCTGCTGACACTGGTGCAGGACGGGCATGTGAAGGGCTGGGACGATCCGCGCATGCCGACGATTTCCGGCATTCGCCGGCGCGGCTATACGCCCGAGGCGCTGCGCAACTTCTGCAATGCGATCGGTGTCTCGAAGACCAACGGCACCATCGAACTGGCGCTGCTGGAGCATTTCCTGCGCGAAGATTTGAACAAGCGGGTGTTGCGCGCGATGGCGGTGCTGCGGCCGCTGCGCGTGGTCATCGACAACTACCCCGAGGGCTTGGAATGCCCCGAGGACTGGGTGGAAGAGATGGAGGCCGTGAACAACCCCGAAGACGCCGCCATGGGCACGCGCAAAGTGCCGTTTTCGCGGGTGCTTTACATCGAGCAGGACGACTTCAAAGAAGTCCCGCCCAAACAGTTCTACCGTCTTTCTCCCGGACGCGAAGTCCGGCTGCGTTATGGCTACTTCATCGCCTGCGCCGGGGTTGTCAAGGACGAAAAGACGGGCGAGGTGGTGGAAATCCACTGCACCTACGATCCTGCCACGCGGGGCGGCAATGCGCCGGATGGGCGCAAAGTGAAATCGACCATTCACTGGGTCTCGGCGGCGCACGCCATCGACGCGGAGGTGCGCTTGTACGAGAATCTATTCACGCGCGAAGATCCGAACGAGACCGACGAAGGCGAGAACTTCACCGCGAATCTGAATCCGCACTCGCTCGAGGTCCTCACCTGCGCGAAACTCGAGCCTTCGCTGGGGGATGCGGTGGAAGGCGCACGCTATCAATTCGAGCGGCTGGGTTACTTCTGTGCCGATCCGGATTCCAGGCCCGGAAAGCCGGTCTTCAACCGAACAGTGGCGCTGCGGGACACCTGGGCGCGAATCGAGAAGGCCCAGCAAGGCGGCCAGAAACCCAAATGATCATTCTGGGAATCGGCGGTATTCTGGGCGATGCCGCGTCCGCCATCCTGAAAGACGGAGGTCTTGCAGCGGCTATCGAAGAATCCAAGCTGAGCCGGGAGGGACTCAAACCCGGCGTGCACGCGGGCTCCACGGAGCTTCCCGAACAGTCCATGGCCGCGTGTCTCGCGCTGGCGAGCGTCGCCCCGGAACAGGTTGACGCGGTCGCCATCGTGCGCCCCTTCGCCGAGGGACCGGAGGCACCGTTGCACTTGCAGTTGCGCGCGCGATTTCCGCATAGCCGCATCGTGGTGGTGGAGCATCACACCGCGCACGCCGCTTCGGCATACTATCCGTCGCCGTTCGAAGAGGCCACCGTGCTCACGCTGGATCGCGCGGGCGATTTCCGCTGCGGGACGCGTTGGCGCGCGGCAGATGCGCAGCTATCGCTCGAAAATGAGTTGTATTATCCCGACTCACTCGGCGATCTATATGGCCGTGTGACTGAGTTGCTGGGCTTTCGCGCCAACCTGGAAGAACACAAAGTACAATGGCTCTCGGCATCGTGGGGCGAGGGCGACGATCGCTTCCGCGATTTGTTTCTGGAAATCATGCCCATGCGCGACGGCGGGTGGCCGCGTCTGGATCGTTCCTTCTTTGACGCCGAGCGGCTGACATGCGGCGGCTTCGGCGCTCGTTTTTACGAACGCCTGGGACTCGACGAAGGAGCCGCGGTGCCGGAAGCGTTGCGCGCTCCGCTGGCGGCCGGCATGCAGCGCGCCCTCGAACAGACGGTAGTCCGCATCGTCGGGCCCGGCACGCCTCACCTCTGTTTAGCCGGGGGGTTGGGATTGAACGCGCTGCTGGTCTCCGCGCTGGAACGGTCGTTCGAAAACGTCTTTGTGCAGCCGGCGGCGGGAAACGCGGGCACTGCCGTCGGCGCCGTACTGCACACGTGGCATGCCGTCTACAGCCAGCCACAGCGCATCAGGCTCGATAACCTCTATCTCGGCCCCAGCTACACGGCTGGAGAGATCAAGTGCGTGCTCGAGAATTGCAAGCTGCGCTTCCATTACATCCCGACCGTGGAAGAGACTATCGAAACGGCTATTGCGCAGCTTGCCGAGAACCGCATAGTGGCATGGATGCACGGCCGCATGGAGTTCGGGCCGCGCGCCTTGGGCAACCGCAGCATCCTGGCATCGCCGCTGGACGATTATGCCGCGGAGAACCTGAACGCATTCATCAAGCATCGCGAGCCGTTCCGCAAGTTCGCCGCTTCGGTGCCGGCGGAACTTGCCGGCGAATATTTCGAGTGCGGGCCCAACGCGCGCTTTCTGGCCACAGTAGGCCGCGTTCGCCCGGCGCATCGCGGCCGCTTCGCGAGCGCCGCGCTGAATGGCGACCTGGTTCGCGTGCACACCGTTTCGCAGGCGGACAACCCACTCTACTGGAAGCTGCTGCATGCGGCCGCTAAAGCTACAGGCCTGCCGGTGCTCTACAACACTTCGTTCAACCTGTTCAGCGAACCGCTGGTGTGCACTCCGCGCGACGCGGTGCGCAGCTTCTACTCATCCGGAATCGATGCGATGTTTGTGGGTAACTTCTTCTTGCAAAAGTGACTCTCCCATGCGCCCCTTACTGCTTTGCCTGCTCGGCGTGCCCCTCCTCTTCAGTCAGTCCCCGGATGACAAGGAAGATCTCAAGAATCCGGTAGCGGGACAGGCCGAAGCCATTACAGCCGGAAAGAAATTGTATCTGGAGGGCTGCAGCGGTTGCCATGGCCCCAGCGCGGAAGGCGGGCGCGGTCCCAATCTGGCGCAAGGCGATCAAATCCGGGGCGCCACGAACAGGCACCTGGTGTCCGTCCTCACCGAGGGCGTCAAGGGATCCGACATGCCGCCTTCCGGGTTGCCCAACGACAAGGTCTGGCAGGTTGTCGCCTACCTGCGCAATCTGACTGCCGTGGCTTTCGATAGCATGGGCACGGGCGACGTCAAGGCTGGCAGCGCATTATTTTTCGGCAACAGTGGCTGCGCAAATTGTCACACGATCCGCGGCCGGGGCGGCTTTCCCGGTCCCGATCTTTCCAATATCGGCCGGGTACGCTCGTTCCGGCAATTGCGCGAATCGCTGCTCGATCCGGATGCGCAGATCGCCGAGGGTTACGGCGGGGT
>Ga0209333_1000415_pt1 | contig 23796 bp, 23 predicted proteins | sample BlaSpr_A8_OM2_O3_FD_187982 | JGI IMG/M metagenome (GOLD analysis project Ga0209333, IMG submission 187982) | Forest soil microbial communities from Thunder Bay, Ontario, Canada - Black Spruce, Ontario site 2_A8_OM2_O3 (SPAdes) (version 2) | ecosystem: Environmental > Terrestrial > Soil > Boreal... | reverse complement strand
CACCGGCTTTGTCGCCGACCGGCTCCTCATCCTGGATACAACCGCGGAACGCGCCGAATCGCCGGTCTTCTGGGACCAGGTGGCCGAACATCTGCGCGGGATTCCGGCCGTTCAGAGCGTTGCTTTGGCTGGGTGGCCGTTGCTGGGCGGGGGCGGCTGGAACGGTTTCGTTTCAGTCAATGGCGCGCCGCCCGGCCCGGTTCTGGCCTACTTTCTGGCCGTCTCTCCCGGTTGGGTAGACACCATGAAGATTCCTTTCACCTTCATCGACGGCAGCGACTTCCGCCCCAGCGACACGTTTCCGGGCGCCGCGATTATCAACGAAACATTTGCCAAGGAGTTTTTCAACGGGAAGAATCCAATTGGGCAATCGATCGCGAAAGATGGCGCTCCTTGCAAGGTTGTCGGCGTGGTGCGGGATGCCCCCTACCGCAGCATGCGGGAGCCCATCTTACCCTCGGCCTATGTGCCGTTTCATTCAATCGATTCCAAAGGCGCGTTGCGGCCGGTACGCAACGCGGCCTTCATGGTGCGAACGTCCGGCGCGAACCCCATGGCGATGGCATCCATCCTGCGCCGGGAAGTCCCGCGCGCGCGGTCCGAATTCCGCGTCAGCAATATCCGCACACAGGCGGAGCTGGTGCGGGCGCAAACCGTGCGCGAGCGGCTGCTGGCGATGCTGGCGCTGTTCTTCGCCGCAGTCGCACTTTTGCTCGCTGGCATCGGATTGTATGGCATGCTGGACTACTCGGTACTGCAACGGCGGCGCGAAATTGGCATTCGCATGGCCATCGGCGCGCCCGCCGGAAGCATCGCGCGGCTGGTCACGGTGGAAGTCTTTACGATGGTGCTGGTGGGAGCGCTCGCCGGCGTCGCGCTGGGCCTGGCATCGGTACGGTACATCGAAACGCTGCTCTACCAGGTGAAGGCCGGCGATCCGGCGATGCTGGCGCTTCCATCGCTGACGATTCTGGCGGCGGCGCTGCTGGCGGCAATACCGGCGGTGTTCCACGCCGTGCGCATTGACCCGGTGGCGATGCTGCGGGCGGATTAGCAAAACTCCTGTGGCGTTGACACATGAACCGGCGCCTGCTACTGTGGGGATAACACAGGAGTGCGCGATTTGCCGGAAAAGAAGCTCGATCTATTGCAAGGCACGCTGGACCTGATGGTGCTGCAGACGCTGGCCGCCATGGGGTCGCTGCATGGCTACGGCATCGCGCGGCGCATCGAAGAGGCCAGCGGAGACGCCGTGCTCCTGAACCAGGGCACCATCTACGCTTCGCTGGTGCGCCTGCAGCAGCGCGGCTGGATTTCCGCCGAGTGGGGCACGTCCGACAACAACCGCAAAGCCAAGTTCTACGCGATTACCAAACGAGGCCGCAAGAAACTGACGGAGGACGCCGCATACTGGGAAAGGCTCTCCGGCGTGATGGGGCGTGTACTGGCCATGCAGGGCGATGGTGGTAATCGATGATGGGAGTATTGGACGCGCTACGCCGGGCAATCGAGCGGCTCCGATCGTTCTTCCGCAAAGCGCCCATGGATCGCGATCTGGATGCAGAGATGGCGGCGCACCTTGTGTTAGCCGTCGAAGAGAATCTGCGCCGAGGCCTCTCGCCCGAGGAAGCCAGCCGCCAGGCCTTGGTGCGCTTCGGCGGCGTGGCGCAGTCGCAGGAGCGGCATCGCGAAGCGCGCGGTTTGCCGGCCCTCGATCTGCTCCTGCAGGATCTGCGCTACACCTTTCGCACGCTGCGCCGCGACCGCGGGTTTGCTTCGGTGGCCGTTTTGATCCTGGCTCTGGGTATCGGCGCCAACATCGCGGTCTTCAGTGTAGTGAACACCATCCTGCTGCGGCCCCTGCCGTTCCGCGATCCGCGACAGCTCGTGTGGATGGCCAGCGACCGTGGAGTGGGCGGCCTTTCCGCCGTGACTTACACCGTGGCTGCCTACGAGGAGTTCCTGCGCCACAATCGCTCCTTTCAAAACGTGACCAGCTACGATCCGTACTTTGGCGATACGGATTACAAGCTGACTGGCCGCGGCGAGCCGCAGCAGGTCGCGGGTGTCGCGGTGGCCGGCGATTTCTTGCCCACCTTGGGTGTCCAGCCTGCCCTGGGACGGCTATTCACACCGGAAGAGTGCCGGAAAGGCGGCCGGCCCGCCGTCTTGCTCGGTCACTTCTTCTGGCAGCGGCAGTTTAGCGCGGACCCCGCCATCGTAGGGCAGGCGATCCTGCTGAACGATAGCCCTGTGACGGTGGTAGGTGTGCTTCCGGCTTCGTTTGACTTCGGTTCCGTCTTCGCGCCTGGGTTGAAAACGGACATTTTCGTCCCGGGCATCATGGATGTCTTGCGCAATGAGGGGAACTCACTGGCTCTGTTAGGCCGTCTCAAGCCCGGAGTGACCGTCGCCCAGGCGCAGGCGGAAGTGGATGTCCTCATGCCGCAGATCAGAGCCGCGCATAAGGACTGGTATGACGATTACGCGACGGCGATCACTGAGCTGCAGGACCACGTCAGCGGGAAGCTGCGCCGCTCGCTCGTGGTGCTATGGTGCGCGGTGGGTTTGATCCTGCTGATCGTCTGCGTGAATTTGTCGAACCTGCTGCTGGCCCGCGCGGCCGCGCGCAGCAAAGAGTTCGCCTTGCGTAGCGCGCTGGGAGCCGGACGTATGCGGATCGCTCGCCAACTCCTCACCGAAAGCCTGGCGCTGGCGAGTGTGGGCGCGATGCTGGGCCTTGGAATCGCGTTCGCGATTACCTGGTATCTCGCGCGGCAGGGATCGATTGCGCTGCCCCTGCTCAGCACCGTCCAGGTCGACGGCGCAGCGCTGGGCTGGACGCTGCTCATCGCCCTGGCTGCCGCCATTCTGTTTAGTCTCGCGCCCAGCCTCAAAGTCTCCGGTGGCAATTTGCAGGATGCGCTGAAGGATGCCGGCCACGGGATGAGCGCGGGCCGGAAACACGAAAGCATGCGTGCCATGCTCGTCGTTTCCGAAGTCGCGCTGGCCTGCGTCCTGCTGGTGGGCGCGGGTCTGCTGCTGCGCAGCTTTCTCCGCGTGCTGGATGTCGACTTGGGGTTTCAGCCCAGCAAGGCCGCTGCCATCAAGATCGACTACAACGATGGCGGCAACCGCGAGCGGCGCGGCGCGATTCTGCAGGAAATCCTGCGCCGGGTGTCTGCGATTCCGGGTATCCAGGCGGCCGGCATCGTGGATATGCTGCCGCTCGACCGTAATCGAAGCGGGGGCCTACAGGCGAAAGGACGGATTTACCGCAAGGGCGAGGATCCGGGCGCGGCGTTCGAATATGTAGTGACGCCCGGCTACTTGCGCGCCATGGGCATGCAGATCCGCGAAGGCCGTGACTTTAGCTGGCAAGACACCCCCGCAAGCCAGCCGGTCGTAATCGTCAATCAGGCGGCCGCCCGCAGCCATTGGCCCGGCCAAGACCCGCTGGGACGGATCGCCCTGGTCAACGGCATGGATACGCGCGTCGTCGGCGTGATCTCCGATGTCCGTGAAAGCAGCGTGGAAGAAGGATCGGGCCTTGAGATGTATCTGCCCGGGACGCAGGCCGACCCGGAAGGCGCGGAACTGGTAGTACGCAGTGCGCTCCCGCCCGAGGCGCTGGCCTCCGGAGTGCTGCGCACGCTACGCGCGTACAATCCCGAGCAGCCCGCCGCTGAGTTCCGTCCGATCCAAAGCATCGTGGATCACGCAGTTTCGCCTCGCCGGTTTTTCGTGATACTGGTGGGCATCTTCGCCGGCCTGGGCCTGCTGCTGGCTTCGCTGGGCATCTATGGCGTCATCTCCTATTCGGTGACGCGGCAGGCCCAGGAGATCGGCATTCGCATGGCCTTGGGCGCTTCGACGGAGCGCGTACAATTGGGCGTGATCGCCAGGACCATGCGGCTGGCGCTGGCTGGCCTCGCAGCCGGAACCATTACATCGGTGATTGCGGCCAGGTGGATCGCCGCGCTGCTTTTCAAGACGGAACCCACCGATCCGGCGGCATTCGCGGCTACAGTCTTGTTGCTGTGCGCCGTGGCGGTGATCGCGGGATATATTCCGGCGCGCCGCGCCGCGCGCATCGATCCCATGGTTGCTCTGCGGGGGGACTGAAGCGTTCAGAAGCGATAGTCCAGCGGCGGCTTCTGGCTGGCCGGTATCTCGGACTTATATGTCTTGCCCGCCATCTGGCGTGCGAAATCCTTCCTGGCGTCCTGAATCAGTTGCGGATTCGAAAATAAATCGGCTCCCGTGAGGGCCAGCGCCTTGGCCGCCACCAGCATCCCTTTCTGGCCGATGCTCATGCCCGCGCACGCGGCGGCTTGCCAGGTATGGGGCACCACTCCGGGTACGAAGGTCGCCGCGACGAAGCCGATGGTCGGGACATTCCAGCTCACATCGCCAACATCCGTGGAAGCGGCCGGCTCATTGGGATTGAACGGGCGCAAAGGCTCGATGGAAGCCGGCAATCCGGGATCCCCGGCACTGCCCGTAGGCAGGCTCTTCTGCAACTCCTCGGCGAAATGCTTCTCTTCCGCGGTGTAGCGGAACCCGCCGACTTCCTCCAGGTTCTTCTGCGCCACTCTCGCCAGCGCATCGTTGGCCACGATGTTGTTGTCGCTGCCGAGTATCTTTACGTCCAGGGTCGTCTCGGTCATCATGGCGGCTCCCTGGCCGATTTTCTCGATGCGGCCCCAGATTCCGTCGAGCGTATCGAGGGACGGGCTCCGCGCGTACAGGAAAAGCTCGGCCGTGTCGGGCACGATATTGGGCGCGGCGCCTCCGTTGCTGACGATGTAGTGAATGCGGGCGTTGCTGGGGATATGTTCGCGCATGAATTCGATGCCGGTGCCCATCAGCATCACGGCATCCAGCGCGGAACGGCCGCGATCGGGCGCGAAAGCGGCATGCGCGGCCACGCCATGAAACAGGAACTTGGCGGAGGTAATGGCCAGCGCGCCGCCGTTCGCGACGGCGTTGCGGTCGGCCGGATGCCAATGCAGGACCACATCGACATCCCGGAAAAGTCCCGCACGGACCATGTAGACTTTGCCGTCGCCGCCCTCTTCGGCGGGCGTACCGTAATAACGCAGCGTCCCCGCCACGCGATTGGTTTCCATGTATTCTTTGAGGGCCACCGCGGCGAGGGCCGCTCCCGATCCCAGAAGGTTGTGGCCGCATCCGTGGCCGGGCGCGGCGGCTGCCACCGGGCTGCGATCCGGCAGGGCGGCTTGCGAGAGGCCCGGCAGCGCGTCGAATTCGCCGAGAATTCCAATGATGGGACTGCCCTGGCCATAGGTAGCGATGAAGGCCGTGGGCTCATCCGCCACGCCTGCCTCGATGCGGAAACCGGCTTCCTTCAAATCGCGCTGCAACAGCGCCGAGCTCTTGTCTTCATGATAGCCCAGCTCCGCATACTCCCAGATTGTTTTGGAAGCTTGGGCATACTCGGCGCTGTGATGGTCGATGAGTGCTTCGATCTGTTTGTGTGGGGAGGGAGGCTGGCCGGCGGCGATTAGCGCCGCGCCTAGCATGATGAGAGAGAGGCGCATGGATGTCGAGTGCATTCACGTAGTCTAGCTCACCAGGTCAAGTGCTGCGGCGCTGCTCTCGCGCGGCCGTTTGGGCCAGCTCGTCGCAGCGGTTGTTGTCGGCGTGGGATGCGTGGCCCTTGGTCCACGACCAGGTGGTCTTGTGCCTGGCTGCCTCGGCGTCCAACTCCTCCCAGAGATCCCGGTTGACCACCGGCTTCTTCTCTTTAGTCATCCAGTTGCGCAGCTTCCAATTATGCACCCAAGTGGTGATGCCGTTCTTCACATACTCGGAATCTGTGACTACTTCCACTTCACACGGTTCTTTCAGCGCTTTTAATCCTTCAATGGCGGCGGTCAGTTCCATACGATTGTTGGTGGTGTGCGGTGCGTATCCGTATAGCTCGCGCTCATGTTCGTTGTAGCGCAGGATGCACGCCCAACCGCCCCGGCCGGGGTTGCCCAGGCAGGAGCCGTCGGTGACGATTTTGACCTTCTTCACCGGACTCTTAACCGGACTCAGGCTGCCACCACTTCGCGGCTGAAGAACTCGTCGACCAGCTCCAGGATTTTGGCGCCTTCCATCTCACGATATACGGCGGCCCGCAACTGCGCGCCGTGCCGCACGCCGTGCGTGAAGTAAGTGGCGAATTGCTTCATTTTGCCGACGCAATCCGGCTCCTGCCGCTCGATCAGCATGGCGTAGTAAGTGCGCATCATCCGGTAGCGATCCTGGTGGCTGGGCTGATCGTAGGTGCCGGTCGCGAGATACTGCGCGATCTGGCGGAAGATCCACGGATTAGACGACGCCGCGCGGCCGATCATGACCGCGTCGCAGTCGGTTTGGGCCACCATGCCGACGGCGTCTTCCGGCGAGTTGATGTCGCCGTTTCCGATCACCGGGATGCGCACGGCGGCTTTCACTTCGGCAATGCGCGTCCAATCGGCCTGGCCGCTATAGCCCTGCTCGCGCGTACGGGGATGCAGCGCCAGAGCCGCCACTCCGCAATCCTCAGCCAGGCGCGCCAGGCTGACCGCGACCAGTTCCCGATCGCTCCAGCCGGCGCGGAACTTGATGGTCAAGGGAATGGAGATGGCTGCACGAACCTCGCGCAGCAGCCGTTCCACGAGTGGAAGGTCGCGCAGCAGGCCGGAACCGCCGTTGCATTTCACAACCTTGTTGACGGGGCAGCCGAAGTTGAGATCCACTACATCGAAGCCCAGGTCCTGGCAGACGCGGGCGGCATCGGCCATGACAGCCGGGTCGGCGCCGAACAACTGCGCGGTAATGGGCCGTTCCACCGGATCGAAGGCCAGATACTTCAGCAGCGTGCGGGTAGGCTTGCGCGCGCGCAACGAAGCGCTGACGCCGTGCGAACTGGTGAATTCGGTCATCAACAGGCCGCATCCGCCCAGGTTGCGGATGAAGCGGCGGAACACAGTGTCGGTGACGCCGGCCATGGGGGCCAGCACGGTGGCGGGAGCCACGCGCACCGGTCCGATTGCGAATTGGGCTGGGAAGTGGAACATCGCCTGGAATCCTATTTTACCTGTTTTGCCCAGCGGTACACTGGAAACGGAAGCGTGTGCCGGTTCGTCCGACTGAATAGAGATATACAGACCAGATGAAACCACTTCAAATAGGACTGCTCGTACTGGTTGGGGCATTGGGTGGCGCCCTGATTATGAAGCTCACCCAGCGGCCGAAGCCGGTTTCCGCTCCGCTTCCGATTGCCAGCGCCGCGCCTGCTCCAGTAGTCCCAGCGCCAGCCGCTGCCCGCTTAGAGAGCGCCCCACCCGCCGCGACACCCGCTCCCGAAGCTCCGGCGCCAAAGGAGACGCCGGCGAAAGTTGTGAAGATGGGGCACCACTCACAACCGATGCAGCGGACGCCACCCGCTGAGGCGCCACCTGTAACCACACCTGCGATCAAGGTCGCCCAGAATCAGCCGCCCGCGGATCCGGTGCCCAGCGCACCGCAGGTCCCGGAATCCGTTGCGCCTCCGATGAACCCAGAGCCGGCTCCCCCTCCCATAGCGCCTCCGCCGCCCGTTACCGAAGCGGTGTCTCCGCCGGCCCCACAGCCGCCGCCCTCGGTCACCTTGCAGACGGGCATGACATTGCCGGTGCGCCTGGGTGAAAGCCTTTCGAGCGAACACAATCAGGCTGGCGACACATTCACGGGCACGCTGGATGCGCCCCTCTCCGCGGGCGGATTCGTGATCGCCGAAAAAGGCGCGCGCGTAGAAGGCCGTGTGGTCGAAGCGCAGAAATCCAACGTGAAAGGTAAAGCCGCGCTGGCGCTGGAACTGACCAAGCTGACTACGTCCGACGGGCAGCATGTGGACATAAAGACCGAGACCCTCCGGAAGCAATCCGAGAATATGGCCACGGGGGACCAAGTCGGAATTGTGGCCGCCGCGGCGGGCATCGGAGCCATTATCGGGGCGATTGCAGGAGGCGGCAAGGGTGCGGCGATCGGCGCGGGCGCAGGTGGTGCGGCCGGCGGCGGAGGAGTGGTGGCCACCCGCAACAAGGCTGTTACACTGCCGACGGAGTCCAAGATCGGCTTCCGCCTGAGCGCGCCGGTTACCATTACCGAGCAGTTAAACCGGTAGCCACAATTATCTTTCGATAGCACGTACTTCCCTGTAGATTCATGCCACACTATCAACGTGGAATCGGGCCGAAGGCTGCCGCAAATTCGGCGGAGGTTCTATGTCATCGACTGCACATTCGCGGGCAAGTCAACGAGGCGCCCAGATGCCTCGCGTCGATTGTTTTCGCGTCTTAGGCGTGCACCCCGGCGCCTCGTGGGAGGAGGTCCGGCAGGCCTATAAAGACCTTGTGCGCGTGTGGCACCCGGATCGATTTCAGTCCGATCCCCAGTTGCAAGACCGAGCCGAGCAACAACTGCAGAGGATTAACGAAGCGTACTTCACGCTTAGGTCGAATGTTTTTGGAGGACGCCAGCCGGAAGCCGCGCCTCCGCCGAAGCCGTCCGGCCCCGCTCCCACCGTCAACGCCTCTCCGCGCCCTGGAGGCGGTCCCGATCGGTTTCCGCGGAAGCTGCGACTTGGCCGGCCAATAAAGGCCGCATGGTTGGGCTTGGTATGTCTGGCGCCGCTGGCTATTGGCATCTTGCTGGTCGACGCACTTCGGCTTCCCGCCTTGGAGTCTCTGATGCTTCAGGACGGCCCGTCCGGGCCGGCAATTCTGGTGCCTTCGCGATCTGTTAGTCCCCTTGGCGGCGTACCGGCCACGGCTGACGCGTTGTCGATCTGGGCGCGCGGCAAGGCGATGGACCTCTGGAAGTCGATCCCGAAGGTCGGGGAAGGACAGTCGGAGCGCTTTGTGGAGACCGCCAACAGCACAGTCGACCAGCGGGACACCGGCACGGTTCCGCCGGGGACGCCGGAAAACTGGACGGAATTGCTGCGCACCCGGATGTCCGGCGGAAGCGAACTGTGGGTTTCAAACGGGACTAGCAAGGACGCTGTCGCCAAGTTGGTGGAGGCTGACACGGTATCGCCCGTGCGGGCTGTCTATATTCAGGCGAAGAATAAGGTTTGCATTCGGCACATCGCGCCGGGACTGTACGATCTTCTGGCCGAGATAGGGGAAAATTTGGACCCGGATCGCGTCCGTTTTCAAACCAAGCGGCACGCGCTCGAAAGAAGCGGGCCGTTTCAGTGCTTCGATGTGAGTTCGACGCAGGGCACTTGGGGAACTAAATACAAGGTCGTTCTGGGGGCCCGCTGAAAAGTATTTGACGCAGATTTCTTAATGGGAACATTACAGTCAATCTAAGGAGCCTCAGATGCAAATCAAGAAACTCGCTCTCCGGATATTGCCGCTGGCAGTACTGTTGGGTGCGGTCAATCAAGTATGCGCGCAACCGAATTTCAGCGGCGAATGGAAGATGAACCCCGCTAAGAGCAATTTCGCTCCATTGCCGCAGCCGGACAGGCTGGTCCGCAAGATCGTCCAGCACGACTCGCACTTGAAGATAAAGACGACTCAGTTTGGCCAGCAGCGCGAGATTGTCACCGACCTGGCATACACCACGGATGGCGCGGAGTGCAAGAATGTCATCCGGGGGCAGGAGTTCACCGGCAGCGCGCAGTGGGATGGCGACGCGCTGTTGATTGAAAGCAAGCGTGAAGTACAGGGGATGGAAATCGTACAGCGGGAAAACTGGACCCTTTCCACGGATGGGCAAACCCTCACGATTGCCAATCACGTCCGGACGCCGCAGGGCGCCTTCGACATCACCATCGTTCTGGAAAAACAAAGACCCAGTTAGAAGGCCGCCCGTCATCCCGATCGTTCTCCGATTTATTGGCCCGGTAGGGAGTTGCATGACTAACCGTAGGAGTGAGTCGGCCGGCCATGCCCCACAAAGAAGTGTCAGTGCGGGTGGGCGTGGGAGTGAGGCTCTTCGGCGGGGATCACGCAGCCGCTCTCCGCCACCGCGCAACCCACATGCTCGAACTGCACCGTGGAGTGGCGAATATGGAATTCGTGCGCCAGCATATCGTTGATGCGCGCCAGGATGCAATTGCTGGCGGATGGGGGCACGTCCTCAATGAGCACGTGACAGCTTAGCGCATGAATGCTCGATCCCAGGCTCCAGATGTGCAGGTCGTGTACGTCCAGCACGCCTTCCACCCGGCACATGCAAGCGCTCACCGACTGCAATTCCAGGCCGCGCGGCAGGCCTTCCAGCAGGATATTGAGCGACTCCTTGATAATGTCCCAGGCGGTCCACACGATCAGCACGCCGATCAGGATCGAGAGTATGGGGTCCGCCTGGATCCAGCCGGTGTAGCGAATCACGAGCGCGCCCGCGATGATGGCGACGGATCCCAGCAGGTCGCCCAGCATGTGCACGAAGGCGCTGCGGATATTGATGTCGCTTTGGCGCGCGGCGCGCAGTCCCCACATGATGCCGCCGTTAAGCGCCAGGCCCCCGGCGGCGACCAGCATCATCACGGTTTCGGCCACGGGCGTCGGGTGCCGCAGCCGCTGCCAGCCTTCGTAGAATATCCAGGCGGCCAGCGCCACCAGCGTCAGGGCGTTGACGAAAGCCGTCAGCACGCCGGCCCGGTGATAGCCGTATGTCTTGACTTCGTTGGCCGGCCTGCTTTGCAGATAGACGCCGAACCAGGCGAGCAGCAGGGCCAAGCCGTCTGTGAAGTTGTGGCCGGCGTCGGAAAGCAGCGCCAGGCTGTGCGCCTGGATGCCGGCGAACACTTCTACTCCTACGAATGCAAAAGTGGCTACCTGAGACCACCAGAGGATGCGGCCGGTCGCCGCGCCGTGGGAGTGTGAATGGGAATGCGAGTGCAGACAACCTCCTGTTACGATTTTAGCGCCGGGGAGCGGGTCCTGGAGGCCCGCCCCACCGGGCTGCTAGACTGAATCTTTACCCGCATGAAAATTCTGATGGTGGCTTCGGAGGCGGCCCCTTTCGCCAAAACCGGCGGGCTGGCCGATGTCGTCGGATCGCTGCCCGCCGCGCTGAAGGCCCTGGGCCACGAAGTCGCGGTATTGCTGCCACGTTACGCCGCGGTGGATCTCAAGAATGCGCGGCGCGTCTATGATTCGCTGCCCATCTGGCTTGCGCCCCGCCAGTACAATACATCCCTTTACCTGATCGAGCGCGAGACGCCCTTCTATTTTCTGGACTACCCGCCGCTCTACGACCGGGCCGCCTTCTATGGCGAAGATGGCCTGGACTATCCCGACAATCACATCCGCTTCGCGGTCCTGGCGCAAGCGGCGCTAGCCTTCTGCCGGCGCATATGGCGGCCGGATATCCTGCACGGCCACGATTGGCAGGCCGGACTGGCGCCGGCGTATCTGCGAACCATCTATGCCAACGATCCCACCTTTCTGGGCATGCGCTCGCTGTTCACCATTCACAATCTGGGCTATCACGGGCTTTTTCCAGCCGCCGCCCTGGCGGACATCGGGCTCGCCGGAACCGAGGAGTTTCAGCCGGGCGGGCTGGAGTTCTTCGGCAAGGTCTGTTATCTGAAGGGCGGCCTGAACTATGCCGACGCGCTGAACACGGTTAGCCCTACTTACGCGCGCGAAATTCAGACTCCGGAATATGGCTTCGGACTGGATGGCGTGCTGCGGGCGCGCAGTTCGGTGCTTTCCGGTATTCTGAACGGCGTGGATTACGCGGAGTGGAATCCCGCGATCGATCCCTTCATCGCGGCGCAATATTCGAGCGGGGATTTGAGCGGCAAACGCATCTGTAAACAGGATCTGGTGAACGTGTTTGGACTGCCGGCAGAGGCCATGGACGCGCCGTTGATCGGTATCGTCTCCCGGTTCACCAGCCAGAAGGGAGCCGACCTGATAGCGGAGGCCGCCGACGGCTTGGTTAACGACGGTTATTATATGGTGGCGCTGGGCGCGGGAGAGCCGCAATACGAGCAACTGTTCCAGAGCGTCGCGGCGCGGCATCCCTCGCGTATCGCGGTGCGCCTCGGATACGATAACGCGCTGGCGCATAAGGTCGAGGCGGGCGCGGATCTGTTCCTGATGCCCAGCCGCTATGAGCCCTGCGGCTTGAATCAGATCTACAGCTTGAAATATGGCACAGTTCCAGTGGTGCGCGCGACTGGCGGGCTTGATGATACCATCGAACCAGGGACGGGTTTCAAGTTTCGAAGCTACTCCGGAAGCGCGTTGGTGGAAGCTCTGCGGGAGGCGCGCGAGGCGTTCGCCGATACGGAAGGCTGGCGGGCGATCATGCTGGCCGGCATGGCCAAGGACTTTTCGTGGCGCGTCTCAGCCGCGCAATATGCGCGGCTTTATGAGCGGTTGGGTGCGCGTCGTTGAATCCGGCGTACATAAAATGGATCTAATCTTACAGGAGAGTAAAAGAATAATGGCGGGTCAAAACACCCTTACCTTTACCGACGGAGGCTTCGACCAGGATGTTTTGCGGTCGGATGTGCCGGTGCTAGTAGACTTTTGGGCCGAGTGGTGCGGCCCGTGCCGGCAGATGGGGCCGACCATCGACTTGGTGGCACAGGAGTACGCCGGCAAGTTGAAAGTGGGCAAACTGGACGTGGATTCCAACATCAACACGGCCGGGCGCTACAATATCCGGGGTATTCCGACCTTGCTGCTGTTTAAGGATGGCCACGTGGTGGAACAGCGCGTGGGCGCAGTCGGCAAGTCGGAAGTCGTGCGAATGGTCGAAGCGCATGTCAGTGCGGTAAAGGTTTCATAAGCCCGGAAGCCGGCTGCGGCATGAGCCTATAGGCGTGGCCGCGCCTCACGCTGGTCGCCCGGTTGAATGATCCCGATGGCTTCCTGGCACGGCACGCAATAGCGGGCCCACGGCAGGGCCTGCAGGCGCTTAGGCGGAATGGCGTGTTCGCAGGCAAGGCACACCCCAAAGTCCCCGGATTGCACGCGGTCCAAAGCTTCATCCACCAGCCGGAGCTGTCCGTAATCCAGACTGTTCAGGCGCAGTGAGACGAATTCATCGTGCGAGAGCTGCGCTTGGTCTTCCTCGGCTACACGTCCCATTTTGGCGATCGTATCGAACTTGACTCCCATTCCGGAAACTACCTGCTCCCGTTTCTCGAGCAGCATTTGTCGATACATTTCGGTCGAACTTGCCAGCATCGCGCTGGTTTCCCGCTTGTTCATGACTTGGCCCCTCCCTTGCAAACTGGTCGTTTCAGACCGTAAGCACTTTAAATGGTTAAGAAACGGTAGCAAAGTTCTCACGACAAAACAAGCCTTATTTTGGGGAAAAGTCGGACGTTAGAAGTCGGACCCGTAAACGGGTATGGCGGCTCCGGTGATCTCCCCTCCCGCTTCGGAGACCAAGAAAGCGGTAAGGCTGGCGACGTGCTCGGTTTGCACCCATTTGGACGGATCCGCGTCCGGGCTGGCCTTGCGGTTGGCTTCCGTATTCATGGTGCCGGGCAGGATGGTGTTCGCGGTGATGCCGGCGTCTTGATTTTCAAGCGCCGCCGTGCGGATCAGCGCTACCAGAGCTGCTTTGGAGGTATTGTAGGCGCATAAATTCGCCGCCGGCTCAACGGCCTGCCGGCTGGAAATCGCCACGATGCGCCCGCGCCTGGCCTGCCGCATCGGCGGAATCACGGCGCGCAAAACGTTGAACGCCGCGCGCAGGTTCAGGTTCATCATCAGATCCCAGGTATCGTCGCCGGTTTCGGGGATGGGCGCACCGCCTGCGAATCCACCCATCACATGGACCAGCGCGTCGATCTTCCCGAAACGGCCCATGGCGGCTTCCACAAGCTCACGCGCGGACTCGGCGACGGTCAGATCCGCCGGGATGCCGGCGAAGTGGGGATTCGCAAAATCGGAATCCTGGATGCTCTTCGAAGATCCGGCCACCATGGCGCCCTTGGCCAGAAATGCGCGCGTGACGGAGGTTCCCAGACCGCCTTTGGCGCCCGTGATCAGCACCACTTGATCGTCGAACTCTTTCATGGCTTTGCTTCCTTTGGGAGCGCCCTTGGCATCGCGTACAGCGCGGATCCCCAGACGCGGCCGTTGCCAGCCTCCTGCGCGAAGACGATCAAGCGGGAACCCGCCGCACCATTGGCGGTGCGAATCGGCACTTGCGTCTTGAACACCGCGCGCGTATTGACAGTCCCAACCTGCTGAATTTGTCCTGCGATGGCAACGTGATGCAGCGTGCGGCCGCGATTCTCTCCGCGCAGCACATCCGAGGTTCCACTGTCGGCGGCGTACGCCACGTAGACGTTAGCTTTGTGGATCTTTCCCTCCGGCAGCGGATCCACCTCTAGCCATAGGCCCGCGTCGCCGGATGCCGCGGCGCGAATCCGGACCGCGATTCTTGGCTCCGTGACCGCCTGCCGAATCGCAGATTCGGCTTTTCTTGAATCGCTGCCGTTGAACTCCGCGCTACCGTCCACCACCATTTCCGGCGTGTAGGGGCCGTCCAGACCAAAGCGGCGGTCGTAAGTCTCCTGCCGGGCGGTGAATGCCGCCGAGGAGTACGGATCGATCCACCCGTCATGGTTCCAATAATCTACGTGCTCGCTGAGCACGATGATTTGGGCGCCGGAGATGGGTTGGTCCCGGTCCAGCTTCTCAAGCAGGGCGTCGGCTGGCGGGCAGCTCGAACAACCCTCCGATGTAAACAGTTCCACCAGCACGGGCTGGCGCGGATTGGTCATATCGTTTCCGGGACCTGCGGCTATCGGCTCGGCCGGAACGACAATGCCCAAGACAGCCAAGCTAAGCGGGAGAAGTTTCGTTCGCATGTGATTTCGCCCCCTGGTATCTGGGAATTCCCCTTCCCTGGGATCTATTTCAATCTTCGCGCATTCGCTTTGAAAAAGGATCGGTCCCATCGGCAGCATGGATTAGGTGCGAGGTAACCGCAAACGGGCTGCCGACGCCGTTCCCTCAGCGTTTGATCTCGATCAGCAGGACCCAAACGTCGAACAGGCCGGCCGCGAACGACAACAAGGTGCCTGGGACGATCCAATAAATGCCGCTGCGGGACCCGGCAGTCAGCAGGACGCCGGCAGTTACAAACGGCAATGGTGTTATCTCGTTGACGAGGAATCGCAATACGGGCCTGGGGTTCGGACTTCCGGCCCTCCGCATACGGATCAGGGCCGTCGACTTCAGCGCCAAGACTCCGAGGCCGGTGCCACCCATCTCTACTCCGTACGCCCAAAGCGGCTGCTCCGGCACCAGCGCGAAGGTCGAGACGATGAGCACCGAGAGCAGGGCCGCCAGCGCTTCGACCACCCGCATCGGAAGATGCGCGAATTCCAGAATCCGCGCCAGATTGATGGATACAGCCACGAACACGAGACCGGCCAGGGCTGCGGACGCGCCCGCCTCGGCGACGAAGAAATCGTTCCATCCGGCCGGGATGCCTGTCATCGCGCGCCTTCGGAGAGACGCGTGCATAGCCGCCCGCGAGACACGGTGACGCCACGCCTGGGGACGTGCGGAGGGTAACCGCCTTCGACGAAGTACAGGAGGATGCGCCAGGGCGCGCCGCAAGGAAACTGGGATTTCATCGTGGCCTCGGTTTAACGCACCTTTAGATACGTCAGAAGCAGGGTACCACGGGCGCAGCTTCGCACGACGCTTCATAACCGCGCGGCCAACTGCGCCGCGTCCTCACGCTTTTCACAATCACGCCGGATCCGGGAAAAACTGCCGAGGTCCTCAAGAGCCGCCGGGGTTGTCGGTTTTGAGAGAAACTGTTCATTCTGGCTATTGGGGAATCAATGAACCGACTGACCACCATCCCGGCATGGGTTTTGTTTGCATGCGTAACGTATTTGATCCTGACCGAAGCCCTCTGGCATTGGGTACAACTTCCGGGTCTTGGAAATATCGGCTTCACGCTGGTGTTTGTCGTGTTCTCAACCGTGCACTGCGCCACGTCCTCAGGTTGGCGCACGACCGGACTCTTTTTTGCAATGGCTGCGCTGGTTTCTTATGCGCTGGAAGAGATCGGAGTACGTACCGGTTGGATCTACGGGGCCTACCACTATAGCGATCTGCTCGGCCCAAAACTGGGACACGTGCCGATGCTGATTCCTTTGGCATGGTTCATGATGATCTACCCCGCCTGGGTTGTGGCGCGGACTCTGTTGCGCGGCGCGGAGACGAGGTCCGCGGCAGGCCTTGTGAGCCAGGCCCTGATTGCCGCCATGATTATGACCGGCTGGGACACAGTCATGGACCCCGGCATGGCGGCCGCCGGCAACTGGACGTGGGAACGGGGAGGCGCATACTTTGGTGTGCCGTTGCAGAACTATTTCGGCTGGCTGCTCACGACCTTCCTGGTTTATATGGGCGCCGGTTTGCTGTGGCGTCGGGAGGCCCGGACCGGAGAAGGTAGCGCCAGCACCGGCAGAGGCTTCACCGCGTTGCCGATAATAGTGTACACGCTCTACGGAATTTCCTACACGGCGCCACGGCGCGTGGCAGCGCTCCAGATTGTCGCGCTGTTCGCCATGGTGATGCCGGGCCTGCTGGCGCTGATGCGGATCTGGCTGGCAAAGAGATCGGCCCGGCCGGCTGCTGAGACACCGGCTTCCTGAATATCCATAGCATTCCCATTCTCCGCCATCCCATGCTATACTGTCGCAAACTTACGAGGAGGCCGCAGCGACATGGAAAACGGCAAAAAACCTCAACTGAACGACTATAAGAACCTCGGACGGGGCCCGCATACTTCTTACTTCCGGAAACTGGCGGCACGCTCGGTGCTTCCCCGGGGCGGAGGGACTTTTACCCGCCTGGCGGCCTTCACTACCCGGATCCAAAACTGGCCCGCCTGGGCCTGGCATTTCATCAAGTATGCGGGTTCCGCGAGATACAACCCGTATCCGACTTATCCGGCGGGCGAGGGCATCTTTCCTCTCGCGGACGACGTCAAGTTGGGCATCGCCGGGGACTGGGGCACGGGCACACCGGAGGCGCAGCAGGTGGCCGATAAGATGGCTGGCAGGAATTCGGCGTACACGATCCACCTTGGCGACGTCTATTATGTCGGCGATACCGATGAAGTCACTCAACACTGCCTGGGCGACCCCGCCAAGTGGAAGCCCGGAACCATCGGCAGCTTCGCGCTCAGTGGAAACCACGATATGTACAGTGTCGGCCCGCACGGATTGCTCGGCGAGCCTTACTTCACCACGTTCTTGAATTCCCTCGGCCAGCGCGCCAGTTTTTTCTGCCTCCGCAATACCTATTGGGACATACTCGGTCTGGATACCGGCTACTTCTCTACCGGCTTCTCCGACGTCCTGGGTTTTGTGGAAAACATTCCGGGCCTCGGCTTCCTGCGCAAGACTAAGTGGTTCAAACCGACTTGCCGGCTTCCGGACCCTCTCATGAGCTGGCTGCCCGGCGTCCTCGGGGACGGTCCGTCCACCCGCGGCCTGATCTTGCTCACTCACCACCAGTCCTACTCCGCATTTGAGGATTGGTACCCTACGCCCGCAATCCAGTTGCAGCCGCTAATCGGTTCGCGGCCGGTTCTCTGGTTCTGGGGGCACGAGCATCGCATGGCGATCTACGATCGGTTCGCGGTCCCCGGCGGAATCTCAGCCTTTGGCCGCTGCATCGGGCACGGCGGAATGCCGGTCGAAATCGGCAAAGATCCCATCAACGGCGGAGCCGGAGACTGTAAGTGCATCCTGTACGACAAACGGGCGTACGATTCCACAATCGACGCGGGCTTTAATGGATACGCGACCTTTACTTTTCAAGGTCCCCGGTTGCAGGTTGACTACTTCGATTTGAACGATAAGTTACTGGTCGCTGAACAATGGAGCGTCGGAAACGCCGGTTCTCTGGTTGGGCCGCACTTCAGCTCCATCGATCCCGCCATGACGACGCCGGGATCTCCGTTGCCTTAACCCGGCCGCTCTTGAAGCGCGGCGGCACGCCGGGATTCTACAATAGAGTGGAGAAAGCCCGGCCCTCCCACCGTGCCCGACAACCAACGCTCCTTCGTCTTTCACGATCCCACCGGCAAGCGCTGGCAGCGCTTTCGCCGCGGCCTGCAGACCTGCGCCATCTTCTTCGGCATCCTGCTGGTGCTGTTCGTGCTGAGCGTGGCGATCAACCCGCAGATTCCAGCGCTGGGTCTGCCGCCGGTGGAGCACATTCCGGATCTGGGCGAAGTCCCGGCCATCATTCGCGGCGAGCGGCCCATGCGCAACGTGCCGTTCAAGCTGCGCAAGGCCGCGCGCAACATCAAGTACGTGCGCTCGGCATCGCCCGTGACGCACCCCAAGACGGCCGCGCGCGTCGAAACCAACAGCCCCATCGTATTCGGCTTCTATGTGAATTGGGACCCGGCCAGCATGGTCTCGCTGCGCATGCACCTGTCGCACCTGACGCACTTGGTTCCGGAATGGCTGATTCTGCGCAACGCCCACGGCGATCTCGACGACCAGAGCGATCCCACCGTAATCGCCATCGCCGCGCAAGCCAAACTGCCCATTCTCCCTTTGGTCACAAACTACCGGGATGGCTGGCAGCCGGGCGACGTTCGCAAGATTTTGCACGATGCCGATTTGCGCGCCGACCTGGTCGACAATATCTACAGCAACCTGACGGAGCACCATTTCGCCGGCGTCAACATCGATTTTGAGGAGCTTACCCCGCGCGACCGCCAGCCGTTGGTGGCATTCATGCGGCAGCTCCGCGCGAAACTGCAGCCCGCCGGCCTGCTGCTCACCGAAAGCGTCCCGATCGAAGACGCGGCTTACGACCTTAAGCAACTGGCGCAGATCAACGACTATCTGGTGCCCATGGTCTATGACGAGCACTATCAATCCGGCGAACCGGGACCTATCGCGTCGCAAGCCTGGTTTCAGAGGCAGATCGATAGCCTGGGCCGCATCGCAGCGCCCGAGAAGATTGTGATCGGGATGGGCAATTATGGCTACGACTGGGCCATTGGCGGCACTCAGTCCGCCGAAGCGCCATTCGGCGAGGTGATGTCTCACGCGGCGTCCAAGCGCGCGGGCATCGAGTGGGATGCCAATATGGCCAATCCGGTCCAGCGCTATGAGGCCGGCGGACAGCGGCACGAAGTCTGGTTCCTGGATGCGGTCACCGCCTTGAACCAGGCGCGTAGCGTCGCGGCGGGCGGCTTCCGCGGCGTGGCGCTGTGGCGCTTGGGCGCCGAAGATCCGGACCTGTGGAATGTGCTCGAACCGGATGCCTAGCCCGGTGACGGTTACGATGCCAAACAGTTGTCCGTGCTGACCGCGCAGAAATCGGTGAACCAGTACGGCGATGGCGATGTGTTGCGCATCGTCCAGACGCCGCATGACGGCAGCCGCAAAGTGTGGCGCGGCGCCGATGGCCGGTACGCCGAGCAGTACGGACAATTGCCGTCATACTACGTGATCGAATCGAGCGGCGGCGTGCATGCCAAAGGACCGGCCGGCAAAGTCCTCTGCCTCACTTTCGACGACGGCCCCGATCCAAGTTACACGCCGCACGTGCTGGACATTCTGCGCAGCCACGGCGTGCGCGCGACGTTTTTCATCATCGGCGCAAATGCCGACCAGAACATCGGCTTGGTGAAGCGCGAATATGCGGAAGGCCACGACATCGGCAACCATACTTACACGCATCCCAACATCGCGCTGGTTTCCGAGGAGCGCGCCGCGCTGGAGCTGAGCACCACCGAGCGCATCATCGAAAACGCGCTGGGCGTTTCTACGGTGCTGTTCCGTCCGCCCTACAACGCCGATAGCCAGCCGCAAACTCCCGAGGAAATCTTGCCGGTGCTGCGCGCGCAGAAGGCCGGCTATGTGACGGTGGGAGAGCGCATCGATCCGCGGGATTGGGTGAAGGGCGTTACGGCGGATGCCATCGTGGCGAAAGTCCGGGACGAATTGCAATCCGCGGAAGACCCCGCCCACGTGATTCTGCTGCACGATGCGGGCGGCGACCGCTCCGCCACAGTGGCCGCTCTGCCGCGTATTTTGGAGGGCCTGCGGGCACAAGGATATCGATTCGTCCCGCTGAGCGAATTGTTGGGGCAGACCCGCGCGCAACTCATGCCCGCGCCTTCCGGCGTGGAAATGCGCTGGGCGCGCATTGAGGGCGGCGCGTTCGACTCTCAGGGCTGGTTCAAGAAGATCATCGGCATGATGTTCCTGTGGGCCATTTACCTGACCCTGGCGCGTTCGCTGTTTTACGGCGTTCTGGCCCTTTTGCAGAAGTGGCGGTTGCGGTATGCGCGTTTCGACGCCTCTTTCCGCCCGCCGGTCTCGGTGGTCATCGCCGCATACAACGAGGAGAAGGTGATTGTGCGCACGGTAGAGTCGATCCTGCGCAACGGCTATGGCGATGTGGATTTGCTGATCGTGGACGATGGCTCGCAGGACGCCACGCTGGAAGTCTTGCGGCGGGAATTCGGCGGCCGTCCGAATGTCCGCATCCTCACGCAGCCCAACGGTGGCAAGTCCGCCGCCCTGAACAACGCCATCGCGCATGCACGGCACGAGATCCTGATCGCGCTGGATGCGGACACCATCTTCCGCGCCGGCGCCATCGGGAAATTGGTGCGGCACTTCGCCGATGCGCAAGTGGGCGCGGTCTCCGGCAACGCGCGGGTGGGCAACCGCAACCGCTGGATCACGCGCTTCCAATCGATCGAGTACATTTACGGTTTCAATCTGGATCGCCGCGCGCTCGATTTTCTGAACGCCATCACAGTGGTTCCTGGCGCGGTGGGCGCGTGGCGCAAAGACTTGATTCTGAAGCTGGGCGGATTTGGCGGCGACACGCTGGCAGAAGACACCGATCTGACCCTGAAGATTCGCCGCATTGGTTTCCGAGTCCGCTACGAAGAGGAAGGCGTGGCGTTCACCGAAGCCCCCGAGGACACGCGCGGGCTGGCCAAGCAGCGCTTCCGCTGGGCGTTTGGGACGTTGCAAGCCGCCTGGAAGCATCGCGACGCGTTGTTCGTTCCCAAATACGGATCGCTGGGCTTCGTGGCCCTGCCCAGTATCTGGATTTTTCAGGTGCTGCTTTCGGCGCTCTCGCCTTTCGCCGAAGTGGCCATGATCGTGGCGTTGTTCGCGGGTAACTGGCGCATCGTACTGGTGTTCTATCTGGGCTTCTTCGTGCTGGAGTTACTTACCGGACTGATGGCGTATCGGCTGGAAGGCGAGAAGCCCTGGGATCTGTCGCTGTTGTTCTTTCAGCGAATTTACTACCGCGAGCTGATGTATTATGTGGTGGCCAAGTCGCTGATCTACGCCGTGCGCGGGCGGGTGGTGGGATGGGGCAAGCTGGAGCGCCGGGCGACGGTCGCGGGAGTTTAGCGTACAATTTCACATACGACCGTCGCCGAGTTTGTGGAACTGAGCCACTCGGCGACGAACTCGTTCACGAGCATACGAAAGCGAACCTGATTGCAATCCTGGTGGTCTGGCTGCACGAAAGCCGCGACGGACAAGTATTCGCCAGTTCCCCGTTCATCCTGGACGATTACAACTGCCTTGCGCCCGACATCGGCGTGCTGACCGGCGAGCGCCTCAAGCGGGGGATCGATAACCTGTTTCGCGGTGCGCCCCACCTGGCTGTTGAAGTCGTATCCCGCGAAACCGCCCGCCGCTTACGAGCCAAGATCGGACTCTATCTCAAGTATGGCAGCAAAGCCGTTTGGGTAGTCTATCCCGACCAACGGTTGATCGAAGTTCATTGGGTGAGCGACCAAGTCACGATCCTCGGGCAAGACCAGATCCTGAAAGGACACGATGCCTTGCCGGGCTTCAGCACTCCCGTCCGCAAGATCTTTGCGGGGCTGTAGGACGGCGTATAATCTCTCTATGAGCACCGCAACGGCGCCGATGACGGCCGACGAATTCCTGAAGCTGCTGGATACCGAGGAGCAGCGGGTCGAGCTAATCGACGGAGAGGTGGTTGATATGCCGGGTGGCGGGCCTAATCACGAAGCAGTGAAAGCGAATCTCAATGAAATTCTGGTCGCTTGGCTCCTTCAGCGCAGGGTGGGCAAAGTACATGTCGAGTCGGCGTACCGGCTGGATGACCGCATCGTTCAGGTGCCGGACCTGAGCGTGCTTGGCAGTGAGCGTGTCAAGCTGAGCATCGAGGAGCGGTTTCGCGGTGCCCCGGACCTGGCCGTCGAAGTCGTGTCTTCCGAAACGGCTGAGCGACTGCAAGCCAAGATCCGGCTGTACTTCAAACATGGAAGCAAGGGCGTTTGGTCGGTTTTTCCCGTGTCCCGGATCGTTCACGTAAACCACCCCAACGGACATATCGACACATTGGAACAGGACCAGATGCTCGAAGACCCCGGCGCGCTGCCCGGTTTCAGCGCTCCCATTAGCGCGATTTTCGAGGGGCTATAGCTTATGGCGACAACGGGCGCATTACTAACGGTCGATGAATTCCGGCGGCTTCCCGAGCATGAAGGCGAACGAGTGGAGCTCGTTGAGGGCGAGGTGGTTACCATGGCTGGCGCAAATTTTCCGCATGAAAGAGTCAAGGCGCGTGTGATTCGCCTGCTGGTTTTGTGGCTGGCGCAGAGCCCGCTCGGTGAGGTCTTCAGCGAGACCATGTACCGGTTGGATGAACACAGCAGTCTGCAGCCCGACGTGAGCGTGCTCTTGAATGAAAGGATCGGACCGGAGATCGAAGGACTCTACCCCGGAGCGCCGGATATCGCCATCGAGATCGTATCCTCGGAAACCGCCGCCTATCTGCAGAACAAGATCGACCTCTACCTGGAGCACGGTAGCCGTGCCGTGTGGGTGTTCTATTCTAAGCCCCCGCGGGTCCTGATTCACCGGGCCAGCGGCTTGGTCGCCAAGCTCCACGGAAACCAGATTTTGGAAGACCCCGACGTGCTGCCCGGCTTCGGCACTCCAGTCAGCGCGATCTTTGAGGGGCTATAGGCGCGCCATCGGCCGGCGGCGCCGGGACCGGGATCTCAGGCGGCTTGCAAACCCCGATCGTCACTGAAAAAGCTGCAATGCCGCGCCACCCGCCGCCCGCGTGCCGCTCCACGCGGTACGATTTGCTGGCCGCATCCGCACGCAGGCGCCAGTCCGCATCCGCCGGGTCTTGCCGCATCAGCTCGATGAGCCGGTCGCTGGTCTGGCGCAGTATCCAGGTCTCGCCCGCATTGGGAGTCTCATACAACTCGAAACGGCCGGATTCCCCCGTCCGCCCGCGATAGATCACCAGGTTGCCGTTGGTTCGCGAGCTGAACCGGAAGTCAACGGCGGAGCCGAATTGTGGGTCCGCGAAGATCGAATGCGCCTGCCACGTTTTGCCGCCATCCGTGGTGGCCAGCAGGAACGGATCGCGCGGCAATGGATGCTGGACTTCCCCGCTCACCCACCCGTTCTCGAAATCGACGAATTGAATACGATCGAGACCGGCCAAGCGGATGCGCTCCTGCGGCTCCCGCCAAGTCTTGCCGGCGTCGTCGCTGGCCAGCAGCACTGAATAGAGCGTGGTTGTAGGCGAGTGGATGTTACCCGCCACAAAAATCCGGTTCCCGACGGCCTCCACTGACGCCAGTTCCAGATATACCGGGCAGGGATCCTCCATCGTACAGATCAACCCGGCCGTGCGGATGTCTTCCTCGCCGCAATGGTAATCCACGATCATCGGCTTGCCGGTATTCCGCAATTCCGGGATCTCGGTGGGTTGCTCCACGGGTTTTTCAACCTGCGCCGCAGCC
>Ga0209333_1000413_pt1 | contig 23927 bp, 16 predicted proteins | sample BlaSpr_A8_OM2_O3_FD_187982 | JGI IMG/M metagenome (GOLD analysis project Ga0209333, IMG submission 187982) | Forest soil microbial communities from Thunder Bay, Ontario, Canada - Black Spruce, Ontario site 2_A8_OM2_O3 (SPAdes) (version 2) | ecosystem: Environmental > Terrestrial > Soil > Boreal... | reverse complement strand
CGATACATCACCGACCGGACTATAAACGACCACTTCGCCGCCGACCTCGCGGAGGACTGGGATATCGCTGGCAAGCACCGGCGTGCGGCACGCAAGCGCCTCGATCACCGGTAACCCGAATCCCTCGTTGTCGGAGGGCAGCATGAGCATCGTCGATCGCCGATATAGCGCGGCGAGAGCTTCCCTGCTCAGCAGCGGCAGCACGGTCATTCGATCCTCGATACCCAGCTCGCGGGCGAGCGCCGACTGGGCTTGCGTCAGTTGGCCCGCCTTTACCAGGCGCGCCGCCGGCGCGATTGGCAGAAGTGCGGCGAATACTCGCAGCAGAACGTCGATCCGTTTGCGCGGCCGGTTGCTGCCGACATGGAGCAATTCGATCGCGTTGGGATCGCGCGGTCCGAGAAGCTGATCAACCTGCGCGTCCGCGGCAGCGTCGGGCCCAGGCTGACACGCCGGATGCACTCCGATGTGTACGACCGAGACGCGGTCGGCTGATAGCACGCGATGCGCGAGGATTTCATCGCGGATCGTCTGGCTATCGCACGCCACCGCCGCGGCGCTCTTCAATCCGCGCAGCAGTCGCGCGGTCATCGCACGGAACGCGATCGATCTCGAATCGCGCTCCGGCTCCAACAGGCACCGAAAGGCGTTGAGGTCGTGGCAGGTTATCGCAACCGGCGTGGCCGGTAGTTCAAGCGCGAGATGACTGTAACTGTGATCCACTATATGGAAGAGATCGAACCGGCTGCGATTGCGCCTGAGCCACATCGGATAGACCATGAAGCGATTGAAGAACCGCTCGGTGGTTCGTATCAGCCATCGGTCGCGCATCCGGCGCGGATAGACCGGGAGCCTGACGAAGCGCGGTTGCACCTTGGTCACTTCGTACTCCGCGGAGTGCGTGGCGGTGAGATGCGAGGTGATCATGTCTCCGACGAGATCCATCGAGAGCCACCCTTCCTCGCGGAAATCGCAGAGTACCGCCAGCCGCGGCCGACTCTTCATGCCGGTGAAGGTTGCGCCGCAGCGCCCCGGCGGTCGATCAGCTCGTCGAAAAAGCCGAGGTGTTGACGAGCGACTACGCGCCAATCGAATCGGGTTCGCGCGCGATCCAGTCCACGGCCGGCCAGCTCTTTACGTTGCGAAGGACTTTCGAGCAGAGCTGCGAGCGCGGCAATCCACTGGACTTCGTCGCGCTCGTCAACGATGACGCCGGCGTCACCGACGACGTATGGAATCTCACCGCTATTGCTGGTCAGCACCGGTACACCGCATGCGAATGCCTCAACCAGCATCCGTCCAAATTGCTCGCGCCATCGCGTGGTCGTCTGGCTAGGCGCGCACAGGATGTCCATCGCGTTGAGATGGTCTGGAACGCGCTGGTGCTCGACGCCCGTGACCACTCTGACGCGGTCGCCGAAATCAGCGCTCCAGCGCCGGATTTCAGCTTCGAGCGGTCCCATCCCGACGAACATGGCGCGCCAGGGCGACGACGTCTTCGACAAAATGCTGGTCAGCAAGCGAATTCCCTTCTCCTCAATCAGCCTGCCGAGAAATCCCACTATTGGCGGTCCCGGCTGGTCCCAGCCGAGCTCGCGACGCACCGAAAGTCCGGCGGCAGCATTGGGGCTGAACGTCGCCAGATCCACCCCGAGCGGAATCACCCGGTGCGGCTTGCGTTCGTATCCGCGAGCGAGTTGCACGCGCGCCACCGACTCGCCGCTCGCGATCCATCCTGCGCAACGGTCGATACAGTAGCGTTCAATGTTGCGAAATGGCGGTGGATATCGCTTGTCGAGATTCTGAAAAGTGTAAAAGGCCCACGGCGTATCTCGCGGAATCGACCACGCCACCTGTCCTCCCACCAGGACATACGGCTCCTCCCAACAATGCACGAAATCCCACCGTTCGCGGAGCAATTCGCGCAGCGCTCCACCGTAGAAGAGAAGTTGCGGAAAGCCGGTCAGATGCGTCGGCAGGATTTTCAGACTTAGCTGCTCGCCATTCTGAATTTCGATGCCGGTTGGCCCCAGTCCCGATTGCACGAACGACGGCGCGACCGCGGTCACTTCCCACGCGCCGCCGCTCTCGCGCGCGATTTCCTGAGGCAACTTTCGATTGAGAGCCACCACGTACGAATGCCCGATCGACAGCAGCCGTCGCGGCCGCGATGGCCCCGAGGATACGCGCGCGGTCACGCTGTCCTGCGTCGGGAGCCGGCGCGCCAACCGGAAATGTGGCTCTGGCAGGTCTTCAACAGGATCATCAGCTCCCTGCGCAAGTTGCCGTAGCGTGAGACCGCCGGCAAGACGGCCACCAGCCCGGGAGTGCTCACCGATCCAACGCCGAGCAGGTAGCCGAGTCGAATCGGGCGAAGATGCCAGGGACTGTGCTTTCCCAGCACGAAAGCGTGATTGTACGCGCCATTATAGATTTTTACTTGTAAGTCCCCGCTCCTTCCCGGCGAGTAAGCGGCACTGGTCGGGTGGTGCTGAACCTTGTTCTGAAAATCAAATAGCACCTTGTAGCCACGAGCTTTGACCTGGAGGCATACATCCATCTCGAACGCCTGCCAGTAGGGCCTCAGTCCCTCTTCCATGCGGCCGAAGGCGATTCGGCGAACGCTCATATTGTTGCCGACCACATGAACTATTTCTTCCGGCGCACGGCTTTCCCATCCGGGCACGTGATCGTACATGTTGCCGGTCGGCCTTCCATACCAGCTCAGCGTTCCGATCGGCTCGACCTCGCGCTTGGGAAACGCGACCCCGTCCTGGCCGAAGTTGTCGTAGGGACCGCCGACGGCTCCTACCTCGGGGTCGTCGTAATGCGCAAGGTGCCTTGCGATCCAATCCGTGGGAGCGATCGCGTCGTCATCGATGAGCAAAATGATCTCGCCGGCTGACGCGTCCAGCGCGGCGTTCTCCGCCGGGACGATTCCGGGCTCCGGGCAATGAACGAGGCGCAAGTCAAAGGGCACACACTCGCGCATTCGAGAAACGGTGCGGGAGGTCTCTGAATCTTCGCCCTGCCACGCCACGATCACTTCGTCGGGTCGGGTGGTCTGAATGGCCAGGCTTTTCAAACAGGTCGTAAGTTTTTGCGGTCGGCGGAAGCTTGCGATCAAGACGCTGGTTCTAGTCTTGGACATACAGCTCTTCAGGCCGCGACCAATCTGAACGCCATCCTGACTCGGTTCAACAGATCCGCCCTTTCATCGCGGCCGAAAATGAGCAGCCACGTCAACCCGAGATAGACACTCGCCGCCAACACCATCTGGTACGCAACTCCGATCCATCCGGTAGCGCCGTAGGAACGGACCAGCCAGACAATCATCGCCGCATAGGGAATCGCAAGTGCGAGCGGCGCGACCACGGAAAAGACCAGGCTCGCAGCCGGCACTCCGAACAAATCGGACATCATCATCGGCATGTACCACACGCTGACGGACAGGAAGGCGGCAGTAGTACCCAGCAGCGGCCCACTGAGTCCGAAGGCCAGCGTAAACACGATACTCAAAACGAGGTTGAGCGCAGTCTGAACGATCGTCATCGGGATCATTCTTCGAATCTGCCCGGTGCCGGTCACGCACCATCCCCAGAGCGAGAATATCGCCTGCATCAGCGCGTTGGCGGCTGCCAGCGCGGTGATCAGATCGCCCGCGTAACGGCTGTGTCCGACCCACAACGAAATAAACTGGCGGTTGAACGCGACGATTGGAACCAACGCCGCCAGACCGACAACCGACACCAGACGCGTCAGTTCCAACAGCCTGCGGCTGAATAAGTCCTTGCGTCCTTGAACGCTCAGTTCTGCCAACGCCGCCCAGCTCGCGCCGCCGATGGTCTGCAACTCGCGCTGCGCCAGCGACGTCAGCCGCTGCGTCAGCACGAACGGCGTGACCAGCGCCGGAGCGAGCAAGCCGGACACCACGATGTTGTCGGTGAGGAGTTGGACTCGTCCGCACAGGTTCAACGCGAAACTTGGAGCGTTGAGTTTGCGAACGTCTGTGCGGGCGGTTTCAGAGGCAGGGCCTCTGGCCGCGTCGATAAGAATAGCGGGGGCCTCGGCGCGGCATAGCCACAGCAATCCGGCGTTGAAGGCCGCCGAGCCGGCGACGACCCCGATAGCTTGTCCGGTGATTCCCCATCCGGCCCACGCCAAAATAAGCGATGCCGCGGTGATCGTGATGGATTGTGCGATCAGAAATGCGCTCAGCCAGTAACCCTGTTGGCGGCCCTCGAGCAGCGCACGGAACGGCGCGAGCGGAAGCATGAAAACGCCGAACGCGCCAATCAGAAATGAAAATCGCAGGTCCGATGCGTAGCTCGCTTGAACCGGGATCAGCCGCGTGGCGACTATTGCCAGCACAACGACCGCGACTACGCTCGCCATCGCGACTTTGGCGTACGCACGGACCCCGGTGACCATCAGGTCGTGCACCGATCTTTCGTCGCGGCGCGCCTCCGAAATCGCGATCAGCGGCATCAGCGCGCCGCCGAGCCCGAACTCGAGCAGGGCGACATAGCCCATCCAATCGGTCGCAACCTGGAACGCGCCGAATCTTTCGTCGCCCAGCCAGTGCAGGATCAACGGCGTGGCGAACAGGCCGATCACCACCATCACGATGGTGTAGGCCTCGCGCGAAGCCATCGTCAGTATGAATCTTATCGTTCGCACGCCGAGGTCAGAGGACTGCACCGCGGGTATTGCGCAGCGCCTGCAGGAAACCGGTATCGACCAAGTGGCGCATCCCTTCCTCGTACAAGAAATGCCGAAACACTCCGGGGTAATGCGTGCATATCCGGTCGGGCGAGATTCCCGTGCCCCCACCCACCAGGTAGGTATCCGGCAGCAGTTCCACCCCGGCCTTGGTCGAGCATAGGGCATGAAGCGTCTGCTCGAAGCACCATCCGTCGGCGAACAGAGACTCGTTCTCGAGCCATCGCTCGATCGCCTGAAAATCGATAGTCGGAGGCCGGATCAGCGATAGACCTGAATTAATCAGTGGCATGGGACGAACTCCGCAACTTGCTTCAAGATTGTCGAGCGTCGCGGAGTAAAAGTAGGCGTTATCCTTGTTGTAACGGTTGCCGGCGGGAGGATCGTCGCCGGGAAGCAGCAAGTCGGGACGTCGGAAGAATACAATGTCCGAATCGATGCTGATTACGTAATCCGCACTGGACATCGCGTAGAAATCAAAGAGCTTGCGCGTCACTGTATTTCGAGCGCGCCAATCAGCGCAGCGTGGGGCGTTCGCACTCCGCAGCTGCGCGGCCACCTGCTGGTCGGCTGCCTCAGTGGTGACCAATGTTGCAGTTGGAAAATGCTCGCGTAGGCGCTCCGTCTGGCCGGGCGTGAGGCCGCCGTCGTGGATGAATAGAGGAAGATCGGCGCCGGCGAAATGATAGAAACTCTTTAGCGACCAGATCAGATTCATCCAGTCCCTGCGCCAGGTCAGGGCACGGACCTCGACCGGTCCATCGATCGCGGTTCGAATCGGCGGAGTGTCGAGGATAAGGCGCTGAATCAAGCGCCTGCGCAGCACACGCGCATAGCCCTCGCGACCTGCCGCACGAAAATCATTCCATCGCGGACTGCTGCGAAGCCACGACCGCAAGCTGGCGACTGGAGAGCTAACCGATGACATAAAAGGCGCAGGTGCGCGAGAGCTGGATCATGCTTGCGGCCGTCCGGTGTGAGCAAGTCGTTCCGGAGCCGCGACGATATGATTTCGCCGCGCCTCAAACCTGGCCGCCAACGAATGTCCAAGCGCGACCAGCGGCCGCTCGAGCAGGTAGTAGCTGGCCGACGCGCAGACGAATACGACCACGATGTTCAGCGGCCACTCCTGCACGCGGCTGAACGGAAGCGGACGCGGAACTTTAACGCTCACCAGGAATAGCTGCTGCCAGATGTAGAGACTGTATGAAATCCTGCCGACCCAGCGCATAGGCGACAGTTCGAGAAATCTGCTGAACGACGTCGCGGGATTAAGTACCGTGCCGGCCAAGATGAGTGGAACAAGGAAGGCTTCCCATGCCATATGCAGCGGCGGCCCCAGCGCGATACATGCGATGAGCGCGACAACAAGGCCAGCTGTCACTGTCCCGGACAGGCGCCGCGTCAGCATCTGTTTGTAAGCTGGGACGCTCACGATCAATGCGATCCAGCATCCCCAGAGCAGGCCGTCGAAGCGAGTGTCGGTTCTCTGGTAGATGTTGCCGGACAGAACACCGGGCCAAATCTGCCCGTGAAAGAAATGGAAGTCCACGATTCGCCAGATCGCGACGGCGATCGCGATCCCCGGTACATAACGCCTGGCGCGAGAGGATCCCAACATCAGCAAGGCGGTCGGCCAGATCAGGTAGAAATGTTCTTCGACGGCGAGGGACCAGAAATGCCCCGTGTACCATCCGACGTCCGGCGGCATCACGATATAGTTGCGCGAGAAGAATACGCTGCTGAGCCACTCGCGCGGAGTCACGGCCAGAACGCCGGCCATCGCGAGCGTGCCGACTATCGCGAGATATGCGAACGCAGGCGGCAGAATCCGGAACACTCGGCGAATATAGAAGCTGCCGAGACTGAGTCCTCCGGTTCTCTCATTCTCGTCGAGCAAACGCCCGCAAATGAGCAACCCGCTGATACCAAAAAACAAATCAACTCCGAATACTCCGTGTTGACTGAGCGAGTACCAGATCGGACTACTGAATCGTCCGCCTGGACAGAACAATGGACTGCCGCCGTGGTCAAACATGACCAGCAGAATGGCGATCGCGCGCCATCCGTCGAGAGTAGGACGGTAATCTTTCGAAGGCCGGCTCACGGGGCGAACGAGGACTGAGTAGTCACGTCGGAGGTCGGTGATGCGAGGGGCGCGCTCGCGGGTACGCCACCACGTCGTGCGATGATGTCTTGGTAGCAACGCTCGATCGCGTCGAGCGCGTTAGCCGGCGAGCATTGCGTCTCGATCAGCTCGCGCGCCGCGAGCCGCATGCGCTCCTGTTCGGGAACGTTTCGCAGGAGAGTCACAGTCCGCTCGACGAGTTCGCGATCGTCGTCGCTCACGATCAGATGCACCCCGTCGCGGACCGGCAGCCCTTCGATGCCCTCGGTGTTGGTGACGACCGGCACGCCGAAGGCCATCGCCTCGACAATCTTCACTTTGATTCCGCTCGCGTGATCGGGCACATGGACCAGCACGCTGCTGTCGTTGAAGAATGGGCGGATGTCGGGAACGTTTTCGACAATTTCCACGTCATGCAAATCGACATATTGATGCAGCATCGATCGCGCGCGCCATCCGACGATTCGAAGTTTGGCGTCCGGCACCTGCTGCTTGATTCCGGGCCACAATCGCGTCAGCAGCCGCACGGCGGCCGAGTGCGACGGGCGCCAGTTCATCGAGCCAATCAAGCTGACGATCGGCTGCGGCGGCCGCTCCGCCACCGGCACGAACCTGTAAAGTGCCGAATCAATCGCGAATGGGAACCAATACACGGGCACCTTGCCGCCGGTGATTTCGCGAGCCGCAGCCTGAAGCTGCGGAGTAATCGTCGCGATGGTTCCGAAGCGGTGCAGCAGATTTCGCTCCGCGCGTTTTCGGAGCGCGCGTTGCAATCCCGTGCGAATATCGACGAAGGTGCTGTTACCGTCGTCGATCGCGTACAGGTAGTGAAGGTTGACCACCACCTTCGCCGGATCGACTTCGAGCGCGGTCCATCCGCTCCACAGCATCTCCAGATGAAGTACGTCGTAGCCCTCGCCCAGAACGGCGGCGAGATCGCGCCTGACTCTATCGCTGAATAAGTATGAGTGCGGTCTCCGTATCGTCTCCAGTTTGCCGGCGACTCCGTTGCGATGCTCGATCGGATAGCAGCGCAGATCGTATTGCGGCGCCGGGAACATCGACGCCGCCTTCTCGACATCCAATGGGTTGCTGCAGACCGCGAACGCCGTGACGCGATGCCCGCGTTCCAGCAGCCCGCGCAGCAGAACGTAGTACCATCGCGCGGCCGCGCCTCCGAACGGAAGCGGCGGTTCGATCATCACGACTACAACGCGCAGCGGCTTCACGCCGATTGTTCCCCGAGCTCGACTATTTTGGCCGCCATGTCATCCCAACTGTATGCGCGCATCGTGGCCGAGAGAGCGTCGGCCGCGTTCCTGAAAAACTCCGGGTTCGCCTGCCACAGGCGGAGTCGCGCCGCGACGTTGGGCGCGTCCTCCGGATTCGGAATCAACAAATCCGCGAGTTCGCGAGGATACCGCTCCGCGACGCCCGCATTCGCCGACACGATCGCCGGGAGTCCGCAGCACAGCGCCTCATGCACGGCGAGTCCGTACGGCTCGTATCGCGACGGCGCCAGCATCGCGTCGCACGCACGCATCACGTCAGGGACATCGCTGCGAAAGCCGAGGAAGTGAATGCGATCGCTCAGGCCGGCTTCCGACACGCGCCGCTTCCAGAGGAGAAGTTCCGCGCCGTGCCCGACCACCGCCAGGTGCGCATCCCACGCCGAATTCGCGGCGAGCATCTGCCAAGCCCGCATCGCGATGTCGAATCCCTTGCGGCGGTCACCCGGCGCGCCGACGAAAAGTACCACTGGATGCTGCGCCGGCAGTCCGATCTCTCGACGCACCCGCGCGCGATCGCCGGCGGTCGCCGCCTTGAATTCCATCGGGTCGGTGCCGAGATAGACCGTGTGGATTTTGGCCGGGTCGATTCCGAGCTGGTCGACCACGTCCTGCCGCGTGCGATTCGAGTTTGCCACCAGCATCCGCGCTCGCGGCAGCACGTCGCGTTCCTGCGCGACGAAATAAAGGTGCGCCGCGCGATTCTTGATTCTCGGCAGCATCGCCGGCGACGACTCGCGCCGATACGCCGCGTGCACGTAATGCACCCAGTTGATGTCGTCGAATCGGCAATTGCCGCCGTTGGTCACCACCCGGCCTCCGCGACCGCTGACGATACCCGCCCATTTTTTTGCGACCCGGCTGAGCAGCGGTCCCGCTACGAAGTACGAGCCCATGAGCTTCCGCACCTTATGCACGACGACGTTCGGCATCGCTTCGAGCTCAGGATCGACGCGGTATGCGACCAGGTGCGTCTCGGCGCCGCGTTCGGCAACATATCGCGCCAGTGCGTAATTGGCCCGATCCATTCCTCCCGTCTTTACGAAGTCTCCGGTGACAATCAGGTACGGCTTCATCTACCGCGCATTTGGTCGGGCGCGCATTTGGTCGGGACTCGGTTTCCCGCTCGAACTCGCCGCCGCAAACAAGGTCGCATTGAGCATCCAGAATTCCATTCCGCTCTGACTGCCGAAATATGGATAGCCCAGGCAACTCGCCACCGCGGCGACGTCGTAGGCGCAAACCACAGCCGCAAGAATAGCCAGTTCCGGATCGATCGGCTGGAGCGCCAATCTGAAGGCAAACAGAATGGCCACCGAGATTGCGAACAGGTAAACGAGGATCAGCGGCAGTCCCCCGTCCACCAGCCACGCCGTGAACTGTTCTTCCGACCAGATCATCGCCGTGTTGGGATCGGAATTGTCGCCGAAGTAATGGTTCATCATGCCCCAGCGGCCGAGGCCCGCGCCGAGCGGATACTGGGGTAACAGCTCCTCGATCGAGGTCTCGATGAAGCGGCCGCGATTCACATGGTAGACGGTGCCAGGGTCGGACGCCGTGAGGGTGGCGAATCGGTCGGCGACTTCGTTGCCTCCCACCGCGATCGCCCAGGTGAAACCGAAAAACGCCACCACCCCGATCACCGTCACCAGCCGGGTCAGGGTTCCCGCCTCGTACCGGCGCCATGCGGGCAGCGTAGCCCGAATCCTGGCACGCCTGATTGCCAGGACTGCGACCAGTACCGCGGAGCATATGATCAATGTCACCAGGTCCGCCCGCACATGAGAGAGAAAAACGGCAGCCACGCCTACTACCATCGTGGCAATCGTCAACATCCTGCCGCTCCACTTCCTGTACGTCAGCATAAATCCCGCGCCGAACAGCGTCGCGTAAAAGCCCGCTCCTCCTGCCCCGCCCGGGATGTCCGACAGCCCCATCGCGCGGAATGCTGTTTCCCCGTAGGCATTCTGGAACTCGAGACCTTTTACGTACGCCCTGCCCTGATTGAGGATGATGGTGGAAATCGCGGGAGAGAATCGGCCTGGATAGTACACCTGCAGGATGCCGACCACTGCACTTATCGATTGGAAGATCCAAATCATGAGCAAGACGCGGCGCAGAGTGGATATGTCGATCGACAGGCGCGGGACCCAGAACAGCGGACTCAGAATCGCGATATACATCCCGATTTGCGCCGCGCTGGCCGCCATCGTGTTGCCGGTCGGATTGAAGAACTCCAGCACAACAATTGCCAGTATCATTTTGGCGGGCATGAGCGCCGGCGACGGCCGCCCTCTGCCACGCAGCCCGAACAGCACCGCGATGCTGGTGCCGAACACCGCCATCCTGACCAGCACCCGGACCTGTCCGATCGAACCCGACAGCAGCGCTATCTGGCACACGAATCCGAGCGCGAACATCAACTCGACCGCATGGGTGCGGACGAAGCTCGCCGAGGTGCGCCGGCGCGCCAGGGCGTACCGGTCGTCGCTGTATGAGGCCGCTCCGGAGGTCATCCAGCGAACCCGTTTCTATCAGCCATCATCGACATTGTAGCTAGTGAGCTGTTTTCGGTCTGCTGAGCGCCCTTGAAAAGTCACGGTTACGCTTCTGCTGTTGCCGCGCGACTTTCCATCGTCAAAATTCGCGATCATCATTCGCACGCCGGAATCGCAAAGGGCAGCCGCGATTTGATCCATTGAAAACTCGTAGAGTCCGATGTAGCCGAAACCAAGTGGGCGTCCCTTAATGAAGTTTGCTATCGCGTTGCCCAAGGGTAGGATCTTCTTGAGCGACCGCGCGGCCCTCAGTTTAGGCGGAGACCAAAAGACGAAGTGCAAGGATCCAAATCCACCAGGTTCCAGGTGGCTTAGCAGGCCTCTCAAAATTTTGTCGACTCTCTTCGGCGGTATGTGCTGAAACACTATGGTCGAATGAATAAGATCGAACTTTCCTCTCAAGCTGGTGAGATCGTCGTCTGCCAGCAACAGCTCGACATTCCTGATACCCAGCCGATCGCAATTGGCTCCTGCCTCCTCGAGCATGCTAACGGAGATATCGAGACCAACTGCCCGCTCGGCAACCCTGGCTAAGGGAACCAGCAAACGGCCCACGCCACAGCCGTAGTCGAGAACTCGCCGCGGCGCGAAGCCGGCATCGAAATGCGACCGAATTGTTGCCATCACTGATTCGACATGCCCCTCTCCAGTCTTGAAAAATTCCTGCAGGGAACTGTCGGTCAGTTTTGACCGAACATAATGAGCATGGGGAATTACCGCGTAGTAGGGATCGATTTTTGCGGCTTTTTCATACCCCCTATCGCTGCGTTTGGTTGATGCCATGAGTCGCAAACTCTGGAACTTCCCGGAATGCCGAGCGAAAATTTACTGCTCCGCGATTTAGGGTCGCCGGGCCACAAGCGCGAGGTTGTCGCTGAACGCTCTTCCTCTAAATGCCGTTGGCCAATGCGATCGCGCAAAAGGAATTCGTCGATTGTCGGAGTATAGGATCGCAGCGTCGCCGAGATCACAGTCCCGCGCGATTCGGATGAGATCGATTTCGAGCAACGCTGAGATTATCTACTGGTGCCAGTCTTTCTCCAGGTCCACCAGATCAGCGCGAGTCCGGCACTGGATTCTGGCGATGGGCATACGCCAAGCCAACAGCATACCCTTGATAGCTCCCTTGAGGCCCCCGTTCTACGAGCCATCCCAGATCCGTCAGGCGCCGAAAAAGTTCACGATCTATCTCAGGCACTGTCGCGCTCGCATGCCACTCGAAAACGATCCAGCCTATGTTTAATCCGGAAAAGCGTGGATCCATTAGAATTGGATACTCGGCGCCTTCGATATCCATTTTTAACAGATCAATTCGTCTTTCTTTGGCGAACTCAAGAAAGTCTGACATCTCTATCTTTATTCCGAAGGTGCTTGTTCCGAGAGTCGTAGTGGAATGACCGAAGTCGTTTGCTAACAGGCCTTGCCCTTGCGTAACACCAGCCGCGGTTGGATGGATGGAAACGCGTTCCTCCAAATGATTTTTCGCGACGATTTGCGACAGTCTGATCAGATGTGCAGGATGAGGTTCGAAAGCATCGATATGCGCCGTCGGAAAGATTTGCGCGAAGTAGAGAACGCTGAAGCCGACATTAGCGCCCAGGTCAACTATGCATTTGATCTCGTTTCGGGAATTTATAGATAAGGGCCACTTGTAACACTGCATGACGAAAACTTCGTAGGCGACGTTTACGTCGGTAGATGGCTCGGCTTCAAGAGTAATGCGTTGCCCGCTACTAAGGGTCAGGTTAATTTCCCGCTTCAATCGTGCCAATCGCCATCCAATGTAACGCATCCGGCTGCCGAGCGTCATCAAATCCCTCAAGCGCCTGGGAGTACCGGTGGCTCGCGATTCAGAGTCCGAGTGCATCACTTCTTGCCTCTCTTCATTAAAGTGGGATACCCAGCCGCTTAAATTCCTGGGGCGTAGGTGTCAGCCGCGCTCCACAGTTCGGGCAACATTGGAGGTCATCTCAGATCCGAGTTCTCTCTCGATGGAGGCTGATCCCTAGAGTGCTGCTGCTGCACTTAAGAAATCAGCCACATTGAAGTTCCTTCTACTTTCGCGTCGATCGCCCAGACCGGCGACACTATTTTCACGAGATCGGCATCCCGCGTTACATACTGGTTGGCGAGGCTAATGTCGGAACCGCGGCCGGCTAACAGATGGGCTCCAAGAATATACTGCTCGTTGTAAAACTGATCGAGCGAACCGGCGGGATAGTCGTACGGCCAGTAAATGTCATGAAAATGGATACGCACGCCATCGGCAAGTTCCGGTAGAACGTCCATCATCAGAACGGTGACGTCGGAGTTCTGGTACGAACAATGCGAGCTGTCGATGAACAGGATGTCGCCGGCCTCGAGCGTCTGGAAAATCCCCAGATCGATCTCTTCCACCGGATGGCGAATGACCTGGTCGCACAACGCATCGATATCAGCGCGGGGCTGCGGATCGATCGAGACTATTTTGGTGCGCAGTTGGTGATCGCGGATGGCGCGTCGAGCAAAGGAAGTGGAATATCCGGACCCGACCTCGAGGTAGAGCTTGGGATTGTTCCTCACCAGACGGACGTACAGAGCTGCGGCGTCAAGACGCGGCAGCCAGGCGTTTTCCCAACATGGCTCGCCGGCAGTTTGCTCGTGGACGGATATCAAGCGGAGAGAATCCGCCATCGAAGCGATATCTCGAAGCTCGTTCGCGAAGACTTCACGCCGTGCGTCCAGCATCGCCTTGAACTGCTTGTGAGGCCGCCCCAATGCGTAGCGCGGTAGAAACCGCACCGGATATCTCAGAGCCAGATAGGACACTGGCCCGTCTCCCGGAGGTCCGGCCGGACCTATTCCGAGGGCAGCCTTGAGCCGCCAGCGCGGATAAAGACGCATCAATGTCCGCACCCGCGCGCAAAGGTGTATGAGTCTGCTCCAGGGTTCATTTCAGAATCACTGGGGCAGTGGTGCGGGTCTCTCTCCAGGCCCACCAGATCAGCACGAGTCCAGCAGTGGCGAGGAGCGCAGCGACGGCAGCGCCGAAAGCTCTCGGAATGCGTGCCAACGGTAGCATCCACCACCACACGGCGACGATTCGCAGTGTCCTCCACGAGCCTTCGGAATTTTCGGGTTCGCCCGCGTGTTGGACCAACTGGCGAACGTCGGTTTGCCGGGCGTCGCCTAACTCTCGCGACATACTTCCCCATATCCGCACGAACGGCGCCTGGGTCAACGACCAAACGGTGTCCTCGGGCATCTGGTGGGCAATCAATTCTTCCTGGTACAGCCGCTCATAGTATGACACGAGGGTCGGGGCGTTTATAAGAAAGCCGAGGGCGGTGAGCGCGATCAATGCTTTGCGGGATTTGCCTTCGAGCAGACTACCCAGCGCCATCAAACCCGGCAATGCCGGCAGCAGATACCGCGGGCCCCATGACCATCCCCCGGGCGAGTCGCGCCAGACCGCATAGACGCCAAGGTAGGCGATTGCGATTGAGACAATAAGCAGGATGTCCAGCCGCTTTAGATAGCTCGCACTCAGTCCACAGAGCGCCAGGACGACGGGGCAATACCATGCGATGCCCCGGCCGGGGCTTACCAGCAGTACAGCTATTCCGCGGGGCAGGCCGCCAAGAACGAAAGACGCGGACTGACCGAAGGTGAGCGCATTTCCGAAGCGGATGTAGTTGTAAAGGAAATAAATCGCGATACCGCTTGCCGTGCCGATCAAGGGAGGAAGAGAGGACCTGAGCGACCGGTCCTTTAGCGCCGCATGCGCGGCAAGGATAACTCCTATGATGGCGCCGGTAGGTTTCGTCAGTACGGCCAGCGCCGCCCACAGGCCGACCATGGAGCGTTCACGCTGGCTGCCAAGCTCGAGGTAGATCGCCACGGACGTTATCAGCGCCAGTAACGGCTCGGCAAAGAACTCGCGGGCGTATACGAGAGCTATGGTGCCGAAAGCAAACGCCGTCGCGGCGACGACACTTCCGCGCCGCGAAGCTCCTAGCCGTGAAGCGAGCATGACCACCATGCCCGTCGTGGTCCCAATCAAAAACGGCGGCAAGATCAGGGCGAAGGCTTCGACTGTAAAATGCGGCGGCAGATGCATCAGGTGGGCGAAGATCATTCCCAGTGCGACCAAGGGCAGCGCCAGAAGTGATAGCAGTGGATACCAGTTCGAGTAGTAGAACCCTCCAAGACCGGCCGATCCCATTGACTGTGGAACCGTGAGACTACCGTGCGTGACGAGCGACTCGGATACCGCCAGCATCGAAAGGCCGTCAACTGAGTAGATAACCGGCGAGAGAAAAGCGAGAAAAAAAAGCGTCGTTCCCACCCCGATCACGACGGCATCCGATAGCACGTGATCCGCGTTTTGCGCCTCCAATTACAGTTCTCGTTGGTGGTTCGCGATGGCAGTCGTCGAGTCGGCGGACCGGCTGCTCTGATTTCCGATCATCGCTTCGCGATAAGCTTCCAAACATTTTTCAGCCGCCGCGTCCCAGGTGAACAAACGCAGTACGCGCTGACGAGCCGCCTCGCCCATTCGATCGGCTTCGACGGAATGCGTCATCAGCCATTGGATTTTCTCGCGGAGCGCCGATGGATCATTCGGCGGCACGATGAATCCGGTGACTCCGTCCTCGATTAGTTCAGGCAGGCTTGCGACGTTGGTCGCGATTGCGGGCCGTCCGCACGCCATTCCCTCAAGCAGGGAGAGCCCGAGCAGCTCGGTATTCGGATGCGACGCGCCGAAGACCGATTGGTAGACGCTGGCGCTGACGACGCAGAGCGCGCCCTGGTACGCTCGCAGCAATTCGGCGTCGTCGCAGTGCTCGTCGAAGATCACGTTTTTCCCGGCCGCTCGCTCGGTAAGCAGCTTGCGGTAATCCGCGGCATGCCGGTATGGACGCCCGATCACGCGCAGGCGCATCGGGCCTTCGATCGCATCGATCAGATAGTTGATACCCTTGTGCGGCAGCAGACGGCTGACGATGACGACGTCGTTGGTTCGCGGCACACTCGCATCAGGATGGAACCGCTCGGGATCGACGCCACCATAGATCACACGCGCGTTCGGCAGACTGTCGTGACCCGCGAGCCGGCGGGCGAACTGACTAATGTGCAAATGCTGCGCAAACCAGTCGCGCGTATCGGTAACGCGATGCAGTCCGTAGCCGCCGCCGCCGAGATCGGTAGTGAATATCGGCTTGCGCATCACTTTGCCGAGAATAGCTACGTAACTGGCTATCATCGTGTAGGTTTGGTGAACGTGAACGAAATCGGCACTGGCTATTGATGAGAACAGGAACGGATTCATCGGATCGAAGCGAAATCGGCGAAAGTTTATCCAGTTGCGCATCGTTCGAGTCGCGAGCGCGCCATCGATTCCGCGGCGCGGCGATGATCCAAAAGTCAGCAGCGTGGTCGGAACCTTGCGCGCCATCGCGCGTGCCAGCTCGACGACGTATCGCTCGGCGCCGCCAAAGAACATGCCGTCGTCACCAAAAGCCGCCGCCGAAATGTGGAGCACGCGAGGTCGAAACTCGGCCACCAGCTACGACCCTTGGCTTCGGATTTTCCGACTCTCGCCGCACAGATTGAGCAGGGCCCTGCGCAGGAGATTCATCTGCTGCTGCGGATCGCAAAGCTCACGCGCTCGCGCCGGGCCTGCGTTTCCCAGCCGCCGGCGCTCTCTATCGTCGCCGACCAGCCTTCCGAGCGCGGCAGCCAACGCAACCGTATTGTTCGGAGCAACCGTGACGCCGCATGAGTCATTCACGATTTCGATCGCGCCGCCAAGCTGCGTCGTGACCACGGGCAGTCCGGCATAGAGCGCCTCGATGAAGGCAATCCCGAACGGCTCGGGAGAAATATTCGGCTGGCAATGGATGTCCGACGCGGCGAGCAGCCGGTCAACGTCGTCGCGATTGCCCGCGAAGCGAATTCGATCCTCAATACCCAGTTCAGTAGCAGTTGCGCGCAAGCTGTTCAGGTAATGCTGTTCGGACTCGCGCTGCGCGCCGCCTACTAACCAGATAGTCCACTGACTATTCGACTTGATAATCGATGCGGCCTGCAACAGTAGCCGTTGACCCTTCCATTCCTGCATCCGTCCGGTGTGAGTGATGACAACTGAGTCAGCCGCAGTAGTCAGTTCGGATCGCACCCTGTCGCGATCGGACTGCGAGTAGCTAATCGACGGCGCCGCGACTGGGCAGTGCACGACCTCGACCGGGAACGTCGAGAACACGCCGCTGAATGCCCGCGCGGCGAAGTGACTGGTGCAGATGACCAGTTCGGGACCGGCGTAGCGAGCCCATTGTTCGAGCCAATGGCGTCCGTTCGACGCCATGTGCTGCCACATCGCAACCGGCACGCGCGCCGCTCGCGCCACTGAACCGAAAAGCGCCTGGGTCCAGGCCATGTGGCACACGACCGCGTCGTAACTGCCGGTCGAAAGGATTTGACGCAGCCGACGGCGCGCGCGCATCACGGTAAGTGGATAACGGACGCGCACCTCGCCCAGCATATGGAGCGGAACGCCCGCGCCGGTCAGCTCGCGGCTCAGGCGTCCCTCGAAGCACAGCGCAAATTCGGGCTCGACCTCGGGCGTGAGAGCACGGTTGCGCGCCAGCGTCGCCAGCAGAGTCTCGACCCCGCCGAACATGTTGCCCGCGTCGATATGCAGCACGCGCATTGATTCAGTTCCGCGCCGCGTCGAGTCCTTCGTAAATCGGGATCAGCTCGCGCGCCATGCGTGCGCGATCGAAGCGAGCCTCCGCGGTATCGCGCGCGGCCGCGCCCAGGCGCGCTCTCATCGGCGCGTCGCACACCAGTTGACGGATCGAATCCGCCAGCGCCGACGCGTCACCCGGCGCGATCGCGATTGCGTCCTGTCCGGAGGTCACGATTTCCAGCGCGCCACCCGCCGCCGCCGCGATCACCGCCTTGCCGCATGCCATCGCTTCCGCGATCACGCGGCCGAACGGTTCAGGACTGGTGCTGGCGTGCACTACGATATCGAGTGCGCGAATCGCCGCCGCCGGCTGGTCGACGAAGCCGGTGAAGCCCACGTTGCCGTCGAGCGAGAGAGTGTCCGCGAGACGACGCAGTTTCCCTAAATCAGCCTGGCTGCCGCGCGTGCTGTAGAGGCTGCCGCCGATGACGTAGCCACGCACGAGCAGATCCCGCGGAAGCATCGCAAGCGCGCGCAGAAAAATCTCGTGCCCCTTCCATTGCGCCATCGTCGCGAGCAAACCGACTCGCACCAGCTCGCCCGCCGGACGGGCCAGCGCGGACAGCGCGTCCAGATTGGCCGCAGCGCCCGCGGGGTTGAACGTCTCGAGGTCGATGCCATTGAGAATCGCCACGGTCCTGGGAATTTGCGGACACGCCATGCGCAAGTCGTCGGCGACGCTGCGCGAATTGGTGACAGCGACCGCGCATCGCCGCGAATGCATCGCGAGCAGGCGCGACATTGCCGGACGATTCGCCACGTAATCGCGCACGTGCCAGATGATCGGCACCGACTCAGGCGCCGTCCACGCAGCCAGGATGTGCGCCTTGAAGCCGTTGGAATGCACCACGTCGGGACGCTCCCCCGAGATCGCCGCGCGCAACGCCGGCACATGCGACAGCGCCGCGATCCCCGCGCGGCCAAGTCCCACAACAAACTTCGCTTTCGTGGTCCGCATCGCGCCGTCCGACGAGCTGGCCACCGCGGAATCGCCGAATTGCGCCAGCCCCGCCGGATACTCGAGCGCCCAGGCCGCGACTCCGATTTCGCGCGCGGCTTCGATCAGCGGGCCGTCCTCGCCCGCTATCAGCGACAGCTTCCAGTCCGGCCGCAGCGCGCGCACCTCGGTCATGACGTCGAGCAGACTGCGCTCACCGCCGCCAAACTGCGCTTTCGGATTTAGGTAGAGAATCTTCACGCGCGTGAGGCGACCGCGGTGCCGCTACGGCGTCTGGGTTCCTGCCGGCGCGGAGGCGTTGGCGAACCTTTTGTGGAAATCGTCGGCGTGAGCTTTGTAAGCCGCGTTGTCCGGCGCGAGTTGCGCTGCGCGCGCGTACGCCTTGTCGGCGTCGGCGTAGTTGTATGCCTTCTCGTCCGCGCCGCCTAGTATTTCGTAAGCCACCGCCGAATCCGGCCGTAACTGGATCGCCGTGGTCAGCACGGTCACGGCCTGGTTGAAATCATGATTCTCACTGTAGAGTCCGCCGAGGCGGATCATCACGTCGAACGAGTCAGGACGTTCGGCGGCGATCTGTTTGGTCGCGGCGATCGCCGACGGCAAGTCGCCCATTGATTGCGCGGCGCCCGCGAGCATTGTCTCCATCGCGTAGCTGTCGATGCCGTTGTCGATCGCCTGCGCGACGGTGTGCTTGACCCCCGCGACATCCTTTTGCGGCACATACACATTCATAGTCAGCGCGTAATACGCGGCTGTGTCGTCGGGCTCGATTGCTATCGCCTGCTGGAGAAGTGACTCCGCGCGTTTGAAATCGGATCCCCGCGACGCCGCCGACGCAGCGTTCAACAGGTAGGTGTACTGCGTGTGAGAGTCGCGCGCGTGCTGCGCCGCGCTGGCATAGAGCGACGCTTCGTCGGAATATTTTCCGACCCCGTCATAGAATGTGGCCGCAGCCTCGAGTGCGCCGGGAACCTGCTCCGCCGTAGCGCGCGTGATTCCTCGCTCGATTGCGTCGCGTTCATCCGGCGACAGCCATCCGATTAGCCGATCCGACATATAAGGATGCGTCTGTGGCGCCGGCGAGTTGTACACTGAAAGCTCCATCTGCTCGAGCGCGTCGTTGCCGCGGCCGGCGACCGCCAGGTCGCGCATGTAGGCGTCGCGCGTGTACGGATTCATCGGGTCGAGCGCGAGCGCGATCTGCCTCTCGCGCAGTCGGTCTGCCAGCGGCATGCGGGAGCCGAGCGCGTCCGCCGTCGCTTCATGGGAAAAGGTGTTTGCCGGGTACAGCAGCAGGATCGATTTCGCCTGCGCGGGCGAAACCGGCGGCAGCAGATTGTACGGATAGGCAACCGAGGGCTGCACGAAGGTCGCCATCAGCATCGCGATCGCCGCTATCGGCACCCAGGTTCGCGCGAACTTTCCGCGCGCCGGCTGGAATTCGCCGCCGTTGGGATCGTCGTCGATAGTCCACGCCCACGAAACCCTGACCGCGAGTCCGAGAATCATCGCAAAGAAAAAAGCGATCGCCGGAATCTGCAAATCGAAATCGAAAAACTCGACCACGCACATGACGACCAGCGCCGCCACCAGCGCCGCCTGTATCGGTAAAATTCCTAACGGCAGTTGCGCGAACCTGCGATAGATGAAGATCGCCGATCGCAGCAGGAACCACGCCACCAGCGCCAGACCGACGATCCCGGTCTCGGCGATCATCTGCAGGTAGTCGTTGTGCGCCTCTGAAAAATAAAGTTCCGACCACGGCCGCGCCCGGTAGCGGGTGAACAGCTCAGGCCACGTCCGCAGTCCTGTCCCCACCGCGGCAAAATCCTCGACCATTCTGAGTCCGTTAAGCCACGTATTCACCCGGCTAGGCAAACCGGCGTCGGCATCGACCGAGTTCTGTACCCGCGAGCTCACCTGGCTGCGGCCGCTGGCTCCGATGAACAGCATCGCGAGCAACAGCATGCCAACCGCGCCCGCCACCGCAATGCGTCGAGACCGGGTTGCGCGCTCGCGGTCCTCCTCTCCGCGCGAATTCAGGACCATCACCATCGCCACCCCGAGGACGAGGCCGATCCAACCCGCGCGCGATTGGCTCAATATGATCGCGGCCATCAGCACGAACGACGTCACGCTGCATGCAATCCGGTACCCGTTCGACCATCGCGCGGACACTAGCGGACTGCCGAAGAACGTCCCTGAAATCGCGAGCGGGAAAATCATCGCCAGGAAGCCGGCGAAATGATCGGGGTCAACGAACGGGCCGCTCGCCCGCGGCACCACGTCGAGCATCGGCGCGCCCCAATCGAGCGGCACGAAGAACCACAGGATCCTGCCGTTCCAGGTCGCCTGCTGAATCAGTCCAATTGTCGCGATCCCCAAACCCACCGCTATGAAGACCGTCACGACCGACCCCACCAGCCAATTGCGCTCGACCTTCGACGCGGCTGCGCCGATCGGCAGGAACGCCACCAGCACGAACAGCGCCCCGCACGCGGCAAACATGATCAGCCCCGACCACGACAGCTCCGGCGCAATAGAAAGCGGCCGCCATCGCGTCGAGTAAATTTTCGAAAGCCGCTGTGAGCTTCGATCTGAGTAAGTGCCGCCTGTCTGGCTGGTGTTCGGCGCAGTCGGTGCGGTCTCCGATTTCGGCGCGAATGGAATCGGCGCCCCAGCCTTCACTTCCTTGACCGTAGGCAGCACGACCGTCGCGGCGTTGCTCGACGCAGCACCCGCGGCTACCGGTTTGAGAGAACCCTCGAGCCCGGCATACGGCGTCTGCGCTGGCCATCCGGGAAATACCTGCTCGTATAGCCGGTAGGTCGATGGCGAAAGGACATGAATCGCGACCGGCGGCAGCGGGATCAACTGCAGCAGGGCAAACGCGAGAAACGCCACGATTGGAATCGCGAAGGTTCGAAGCTGTATAGCGATCTCCTCCGGCTGCCCGTCGCGCGCCGCCCGTCCAAATGGCCACAACAGCATCAGCGCGAACGCCAACGCTTCCCCGATCTTATATGCCCACGGATGGACCGCGCCGAACGCCAGCGGCATGAACACCGCCAGGAAGACAATGCCGGCCATCAGCAGCGTCCGGCGCCTGCGGCTTTCGGGCACGCGACTCGAGTCGGTCATTGGATTTTGCGGATTTTACGCAGGATGAGGATTTTCGCGCGGCGCGCCCGATCGAATCGAGCGCCCGACGGAGACACTAGGCGGGATCTGGACCGTCGGAATCCTTGTAGGGCATATCGAACTCGGGATCGGCTTGCGTGTAGTGATTGTAGTAGTGCGAGTAGTGCCCGTAATTCGGATGTTTCAAATCTATCTCGTTGAGCAGCACGCCGAAGAGTTTTGCCCGCGCGTATTCCAGCTTAGCGCACGCCATCTTCACGTGATGCTTCGAGGTCTTGGTGCTGTTCACCACCAACACCACTCCGTCGACCACCGTGGCCAGCAGCAGCGCGTCGCTCACCGGCATCACCGGCGGCGAGTCGAGGATCACGACGTCGTGTTGATGAGAAACCATCGCGAGCACCTGGCTCATCCGCTCTGACCCCAGCAATTCAGTCGGATTCGGCGGCAGCGAGCCCGCGCTCATGAATGAGAGGCCGTCGACCACCGTCGTCCTGATCACGTCCTGCACTTCGCAGGTGCCGGTCAGCACTTCGGTCAATCCGGAAGAGTTCTCGAGCGCCAGCACGCGATGACAACGCGGCTTTCTGAGATCGCCGTCAATCAGCAGCACTCGTGCGCCGGTCTGCGCGAACATCGCCGCCGTGTTGGTGGCAGTTACGGTCTTGCCCTCCGAGCTGTGCGCGCTGGTGAACAGTATCGTCTTTGGCGGCGCGCCCGCCCGCGACAGCATCAGCGCCGTCCGGAAACTGCGATACGCCTCGCCGACCAGCGAGTACGGGTTTGCAACTCCGAGCAGCTCGCGCCCGTAGCCTATTTTCTTGACGCTGTTGTCGTCCGGCAGCGCGGGAACTCCTTTCGCCTTCAGGCGATCCTCCGGCAGCAGGGGCGTTCCCTTCGCCTTCAAGCGAAGGTTGGCGAATGACGGAATCGCTCCGATGTTCGGAACCCGCAGGTAGCGCTCGACCTGCTCCGGCGTCTTGAGGGTGGTGTCCAGGTATTCCAGTCCGAAGACCAGTCCAATCACGGCGACCAACGCCAGCGCAGAGTTGCGCATGGTCATGCTGAATTTTCTCGGACTCGACGGCGCGCCCGGCGTTTCCGCCGGATCCACGATTATGATGTTCGAGGTCTGCGACTCGGCCGCCAGCCCGATTCCCTTCATGCGCTCGAGCACGCTCTCGTAGAGCTCGCGGTTGGTATCAACCTCGCGCTGAAGAATCGCGTATTCGACCGCGGCGTCGTTGAGCCCGAGCGCCTGCTGGCGCTCCTTGTCCATCTCGGTCTGGAGCTTTTTTTCCTTGTCCGACGCGGCCTGGTAAGAGCCCTGGATCCCTGAGACGACGCGCGAAATCTGGGCGTCGAGGCGCCGCTGCAACTCCGCCCTCTTCGCCGCCAACTGCATCATCGGCGGATAGTCGGGCTTGAACTTTTTCCCCATGCTGGCGTAGTCGGCGTCGAGTGAATTCAATTGCTCTTCTGCCGTCTGAACACCGCCATCGCTCATCACCACCGGCATCGAATCGTACTTGCGGCTGTTGATGAGCTGCATCTGCGCTTCGAGTCCGATCCGCTCGACCTGCGCCGTGGTAAGGTCCTTGCTCAATTCCGAGACGCGGTCGAGAACCACCGTCTCCTTGCCGTCCAGCGACATCAGCCCGGGGATTATTCCCTTCGCGCGGCGGTAGTCGTTGAGCGCGACCTCCGACTTCTCGAGGCTGTCCTTCAGCTCGCCGAGCCGCTCCTTGAGAAAATTCTCCGCTTCCTCGTTGGACTGGCTGCGAAGCTCGATCCCCAGCCTGATGTATCCGTGGGCGTGCGCGTTGGCGAGCTTGGCCGCCAGAGTTTTGTCGGACGAAACGTACCCGATCGCTACCAAATCGGTATCGGTAATCGGCTTGATTTGCAGGCCACTCAGGTAAGCACTGATCAGGTTCGGCGGAACTCCGTTGCTCACCGTATGATCGACCACTGGCGGCGGCGCTTTGCGCCCCTTGGTGTGATTGAGCCATTGACTGACCGACGACAGCGCCGACGAAATCAGGCCCGGCTGCGGCGCAGGTCCCATGAACGCCTTGTTGGATTCCAGGTTCTCGGCCCGAATTACGTATGCGGCCAGCGTCCGGCTGCGTAGAATCTCGTATTGAGTTTTCTGGAAGTTCTCGTACATGTCGCTGTCGTACATGTCCTGTAACTGATCCTGCGACGCGTCCTTGCCTTCCATGATCTGCGGAGTTCCCGGCTTCAGCAGTATCGTCGCCTGCGCCGTGTACATCGGCGTCTGCATGTAAGCGTAGATCGCGGTCAGAACCATCACCCCGAAGACCACCCCGATCACCAGCGCCAGCCGCTTTCTGACTACGTGCCAGTAGCCGACCAGATCGATCCCGCCTTCTTCCTC
>Ga0209333_1000411_pt1 | contig 23970 bp, 21 predicted proteins | sample BlaSpr_A8_OM2_O3_FD_187982 | JGI IMG/M metagenome (GOLD analysis project Ga0209333, IMG submission 187982) | Forest soil microbial communities from Thunder Bay, Ontario, Canada - Black Spruce, Ontario site 2_A8_OM2_O3 (SPAdes) (version 2) | ecosystem: Environmental > Terrestrial > Soil > Boreal... | reverse complement strand
CACCCGGCGGGTGACGCCGAGCGGGGAAGTATGCACCCGGCGCAGTGCCAGCCGAGCCACCACCGCCGCGGCCACCGGTACGCCGATCGCGACCGCGAGAATGTCCGGCAACGTGAGCGACATGTCGCCGGGGAAGAAGGGCTCACCTGTGAACGGGACCACCGCGAGTGGGGCCCGCAGCACGAAGAACAGGCCGAAGCCTGCGGCCACGCCGGCCGCAGCGGCCACCGTGGACTCCACAGCGGCGATTACCGACACCTGCCGGGGCCGCGCCCCGATCAGCCGCATCGCTGCGAACCGCTGCTCCCGTCGGGCTGCCGACAGCCGGGTCGCGGTGGCGATAAAGATCAGCACCGGAACCAGCAGGGCCAGCGCCACCACCGACAGGATCAGGTCGATGCCGCTGGGCTCGGTGCCCTCATCAGGCGGGCGCAGATGCAGCCCCCGATGGTTTCTCTCGCCTTCGAGGCTGCCCGGCAACGTGGTTGCGATCGCAGTCACCTGGACGGAGTTCGGGGTGCGGGCCAGCTGCGCGGCGGTACGCCCGATGATGACGACCAGCGAATCTGGGGACGGCAGCGCGGCGTCGCCGATGACGCCTGCCAAGCGGCCGGGGTAGCGGTCGGAGAGTTCGTCTGCCGGGGTGCCGCGCAGCAGCCTGGCCAGCGCCGGGGACGCGTAGTACTGGCCCGGCGGGGGGTCACGGGGTATGCCTGGCGGCACCGGTGACGTCGGCCCGGAGGCACCCACCTGAATGACGTCGATCTCCTGGCCAGCGAAGATGTCACCGCTGATGTGCCACCACAGCGGATCCGCGCTGGGCTTCGCGGGGCCGGCCGGCTCGATCGAAGTGCCGGTCCAGAGCCACGCATGCCGGTCGTTTTGGGTACTGACCGCGTTGATGCCGGATATGGCGGCCAGCAGCAGGCCAGTGCCAAGCCCGACCGCAGTTACCAGGATGACCAGGCGGATAACGGCCTCGCGGCCGCCGCTGATCGTCAGGCGCAGGCCGAGTCTGATCATGGCGCCACCCCGGTAAGCGTGACCCGGCTCGCGCTCTAACAACCCAAACAGCGTCAGCGGAGTACCCATACCCGAGAGAATACACTGAGGGTATACACTCAGCACGTAGGCTAGTGTCCGATCACGACCCGTGAAGCCTGACGGAACGCTATGTGGCGCCTTCCGGGTGCCAGGAAGGACCCGTCCATGACTACCCGTGCCCTCGCGGATGGGACAGAAGTCCGCACCGGCCCCTCGACCGCCCGGCCCCTGCTGCTCGGCGCCTTAGCCGCACTTTCTGTGGGAGCAGCCGCGATCCATTTCGCGGTGATATTCGAGCACTTCGACGAGTACTCCCTCTATGGGGCATTCTTCCTGGTCCTCGCGTGGGCTCAGCTCGTGTGGCCCGCCGTCCTCGTCGCGCTGTCGCTGGCCGCCCGGCGGCTGGCCGCCCGGCGGCTGGCCGCCTGGCTGTGGCTGGGCATCGCCGGGAATGCCGTCGTCCTGGTGATCTACTTCTCGTCGCGCTCCATCGGGCTGCCGATCGGCCCGGACACCAAAACGGTGGAGGCCTGGGGCGGCCTTGACCTGGTGTGCTCGATCGAGGAAATCCTGCTGATCGTCATCGCCGCCGCGATCCTGGCCCGCCCCGGGCTGCTGGCCCGCCCGGTCCGGTTCCGCAGCCAGGCGCGGTCGCTGGCCAGCCTGCTGGCCGCGCCCGTTGTTGTCATCGCAGCGACCGCCGCGGTCATGACGCCCGCGTGGGCAGGGTCGGAGGGCCCGGCCGGCATGGCCTCCGGCTCGTCAAGCTCGATGACAAGCGCGTCAGACTCCCTGCAGAGCGGCATGGGTGACATGGGCTCGATCAACGGCCTGCCCGAGATGCGGATGTATGGCAGCACGAACCCGCCGACCGCCGCGCAAGTGGAGGCCGCCGCAAATCTGATCAAGGAGACCGACACCAGCCTGGTGCGCTTCGAGAACGTGCAAAACGCGATAGCCGCGGGCTACACCTACCGGCTGGCCACCAACGGCGAAGAGCACCTGCTCTACAACGGCGGAAACCCGGCCTACCAGGGGCTCAATCCGAAGGATCCGTCGTCGCTCGTGTATGCGATCAACGTGAGAGGCCACGCGCCGATCCTGCTCGGCGCGATGTACCTGATGGGGCAAGGCAACGGGCCGCAGGTTGGCGGCGGGCTGACCCGCTGGCACTCGCACCTCGAGGTCTGCCGGGGGAACCGGGTCATCATCGCCGGGTTCAACGTCGCGCTGCGCGGCCGCTGCGACCCGTCCACCTGGCAGGACACCTACACCACCCAGATGCTGCACGTCTGGGTCGTCCCTTACCCGGGCGGGGTCTTCTCCGATGACCTGAGCACCGCGGCGACAACCGCCGCCGCCCGCGCCGCGCTCGCGGAGACCAGGCCAGGGCAGCTGGCGCCATAGCACCGGCTCGCGGAGACCAACCAGGGCAGCTGGCGCCATAGCACCGGCTCGCGGAGACCAACCAGGGCAGCTGGCGCCATGACACCGGCTCGCCGCGGAACCCGCTGCCGCTTGCCGGCGGCTCGGAAACTAGCTATCATTGTGATATCAGATTCTGAGCGTAGCCTCAGGCGTCAGAGAACGGTGAGCCGATGAGCCCCGAAGCGACCAACCCGCCGCCAGCACCACTTCGCACCCCGCCCCAGCCAGCCGCGGACGGCCAGGGGATAGTCCTGCGGACCTCATTCTCCGTCCTGGACTGGACGGTTAATTTCACTCGCACGACGGTCGTTGTCGACGGCCACCAGTGGGAACTGCCCTGGGGGGAGTACTTCCTTCCGCTAGAGCCCGGCCGGCACGAGTTGCAGGTGTCCTATCGGTACCTTCGCTTGCCCCAGGCGGGGAAGGCCTCGATCTCGGTCGATGTCGCCGAGAACCGGATCACGCACGTTTCGTACCGGGCACCCAGGTCTGTCCTGGTCGCATTCCGGCCAGGCAAGCTGATAACCGAGCCACAGACCCAGTCCTGAGTGCGCCGTACCGCAGCAGTCCGCCAACGCTCCTGCCGCGCGCCTCTCCTCGCGGGCCGCCGTCGATAGGGTCGGGACCCATGGGAGACGAGCAGGCCAGGGAACCGGAAAGCACGGCGGTGCGCGTCGCTCTGTGGCGGGCGCTGCATGCCGAGATCGACCCGCCGCCGCACGTGCTCGAGGACGAGATCGGCCTGCAGATGGTGGCCCCCAGCGACGGCTGGCGGGCCCGCCCGGACATGGACCCGGATGGAACCCGGGGATTCCGGGCGTCGATCGTGGCGCGGGCCCGGTTCATCGAGGATCTGGTGGCCGAGCAGGCGGGCCGCGGTGTCTCCCAGTACGTCCTGCTGGGAGCGGGTCTGGACACCTTCGCGCAGCGACGTCCGGAGATCGCCTCCCGGATGCGGGTGTTCGAGGTCGACCAGCCCGGCCCGCAGGCCTGGAAGCGGCAGCGGCTGACCGAGCTCGGGTACGGCGTCCCGGACTGGCTGCGGCTGGTGCCGGTCAACTTCGAGCAGAACGGGTCATGGTGGCAGCAGCTCGCCGTGGCCGGCTTCGATCCCGGCCAGCCAGCGGTCGTCGCGTCCACCGGCGTGAGCATGTACCTCAGCAAGGACGCCACCGCGGCCACGCTGCGCCAGCTCGCCGGGCTCGCTCCCGGATCGGCGCTGGCGATGACGTTCCTGCTGCCCCGCGACCTGCTCGGCGACGCCGATCGCGCCGGGCTCCAGACGGCCGACCAGGGCGCGCGCGCATCCGGAACACCGTTTGTCAGCTTCTACGCACCGCAGGAGATGCTGGCCATGGCGCGCGAGGCCGGCTTCGCTGACGTGCGGCACGTATCCGGAGCGTCGCTCGGCGAGCGCTACTTCGCCGGCCGCAGCGACGGGCTTCGCCCGTCATCCGGGGAAGACTTCGTGGTCGCCACGACCTGACACCGTCTCCAGGCCGCTCACCGGCCGACCGCCCTGCTCAGGTGGTCGAGCACGACTCGCGCCGCGGGGTGGCGATCGCCTCCGCGACGGATCAGGGCGAAGATGTCCCGGCCGGATCCCGGGGAGATCGTGCGGGTGGTCACCCCTTCCGGGAGCCGGTGCGCGGCAAGCTCCGGCACCAGGGCGACCCCCATGCCGACGGCGACGAGGGTGAGCGTGGCGGCGAAGTCGGAGCAGTGCGCGACCTCGCGCGGCACGTAACCGGCACTGCCGCAGGCGCGCTCCATCATCTGGTGGCAGGTGCTCGCCGGATGCGGTGCCAGCCAGTCCCGGTCGGCGAGTGCGTCCAGGCTGACCGGATCCGGGGACGCGGCTGCGGCGTCGCCGTCCGGCAGGGCGACAACGACCTGATCGGTGAGCAGATCCCACCGCTCGACCGCGGCCGGCGGTACCCGCGGCGCAAGCTGGTACGAGTACGCGATGGCGACATCGGAGCTGCCGCGGGCGAGCGCCGTGATGCTCTCCTCGGGCTCCGCGGTCACGACCTGCAGCCGGATTCGCGTTCCGTGATCCGCACGCAGGGTCTGCCAGGCCCGGGCGACCAGCGTCTCGACAGCCGAGGAGAACGCGCTGATCCGCACCGTTCCGGTGACGTCCGTGCCGAGCGCGACCAGGTCCGCCTCGGCCATGGCCAGCTGATCAAGAACGATACGGGTGTGCGCGACCAGCACGTGCCCGGCCTCGGTGAGGCGGAGCCTCCGGCCTGACCGCTGGACCAGCCGCATGCCGGTATCCCGCTCCAGCGCGGCAAGCTGCTGCGACACGGCCGGGCCGCTCAGGTGCAGTGCCTGCCCCGCCGCCGCGACCGTTCCGTAAGTCGCCAGCGCGTGCAGCAGCCGCAGGCGGCGGATGTCCAACACGAAAGCTAGTCTTACTGATTACAGCGGAAAACGTAACTGGACCCTACGAATGGGCGCGTGCCAGGCTCGGAGCATGGGCTCAAACCGTGCGTACCGCGCGCCAGCGGCGCTGCTCCTCACGGTCGTGCTGTGGGCGTCGGCGTTCCCGGCCATCCAGGTCGGAGTGACCGGCTACGGCTGGGCAGGCCTCGCGCTGCTGCGCCTGGCGATCGCTTCTGCCGCGCTCGCCATCGTCTGCGCTCTGGCCGGGATCCGCCGCCCGGCGCCGCGTGACCTGCCGCTGATCGGGGTCTGCGCCGCCACCGGCATGGCCGGGTACCAGCTCCTGCTGAACTGGGGCGAGCTGCGGGTGTCCGGGGGAACCGCGAGCCTCATCGTCGTCACCAACCCGGTCTACAGCGCGGTCATCGCCACGGCGTTCCTGGGCGAGCGGATCGCTCGGCGCCAGGTTCTCGGCGGTGCCATCGCCCTGGCCGGCGTCGCGGCCATCACCTTCGGCCAGGGCGGCCCGCACCTGGAACGGCCCGCGCTGGCCGTGCTGGCGGCGGCCGTCGCCCTCGGTGCCTATCACGGCGCCATCAAGCCCCTGCTCGGCCGTTACACGGGGCTCGAGGTCACCGCGTACGCGACATGGGCGGGGACGGCCCTGCTGCTTCCGGCGATTCCCGCGCTCATGCATGCATGGCCGCAGGCCGGCTCGCGGGCCACCGTCGCCGCGGTGTTCCTCGCCCTGGCGCCGTCCGCGCTCGGGTTCGTGGCCTGGGGCTACGGGGTGGCGCGGCTCCCGGTCACGGTCGCGACCGCGTCGCTGTACCTGGTGCCGCCGATCGCGCTCCTGGTCGGCTACCTGTGGCTGGGCGATAAGCCCACGGCGATCGAGCTGATCGGCGGCGGCATCGCCACCGGCGGGGTCGCGGTCGCCAGCCGCCGGCCCGGCAAGGCCGCGGCGGCGGAAGAGCGCTCAGCCGAGCCCGTGGCCGACGCCGGCCAGAACGCAAGCGTGTGATCATCGTCCCCCCGGCGGCGCGGACCGGGCCGCGCACGCGCGGATGGCGGCGACGCTGGCGTCGATGTCCTCCTCGGTGGTGCTCCAGCCGCTGACGCTGATCCGCATCGCGCGCCGCCCCTGCCACGTGGTCGGGCCGCACCAGCACGTGCCGTCGCGCTGGACGGCGCCGATGACCGCGTCGGTCCGCGCGGCGCCGCCGAAGTCCACGACCACCTGGTTGAGCACGACGTCGTTGAGCACGGCGTAACCGGACTCGCGCATGCCGCCGGCCATCCGGCGGGCCAGCCGGCAGGTCCGCTCGACCAGGCCGGCTACGCCGTCGCGGCCCAGCGCGGCGAGTGCCGCCCACACCTCGACGCCCCTGGCCCGCTGCGAGCTCTGCGGCGTGAAGTGGCTGGGGTCGCGGTCAGCGCTGTCGGGGAGGTAGGCGGCCGAGGCCGCGAGCGCGGCGCTCAGCGCCGCCGGGTCGCGGACCAGGGCGATGCCGCAGTCGTAGGTCGTGTTCAGCCACTTGTGCGCGTCGGTCGCCCACGAGTCCGCCCCGGCGACGCCGGCCACCTGGGCGGCGGTGCCGGGCGCGGCGGCCGCCCAGAGCCCGAACGCGCCGTCCACGTGCACCCAGGCTCCCGAGTCGCGGGCCCACTTGATCAGCGGGCCGAACGGGTCGCTGGCGCCGCTGTTGACGTTGCCCGCCTGCAGGCACACGATCGTCGGCGGTGCAAGGTCCGGCAGGTCGGCGGCGACGATCCGGCCCTGGGCGTCGACGGGCAGGACAACGGCCCGGTCGCGGCCGAGGCCGACCAGGCCGAGCGCTTTGCGGACCGCCGCGTGCACCTCGGCGCCGACCACGACGGTGACCGGCGGCGCGCCGACCAGGCCCTGGCCCGCGGCGTCCCAGCCGCGGCCGGCCAACACCGCGTCGCGGGCGGCCGCGAGGCAGGACGCGTTCGCCATCGTGGCACCGGTGACGAAGCCGCCGCCGGTGCCGGCCGGCAGGCCGAGCACCTCGGCCACCCAGCGCAGCGCGATCGCGTCGAGCCGGACGGCGGTGGGGGACATCACCGCGAGGCCAGCGTTCTGGTCCCAGGCGGCGGTCAGCCACGCGGCCGCCACGGCGACCGGGAGCGCACCGCCGGTGACGAAGCCGAAGTAGCGCGGGCCCGCCGACGCCACGGTGCCCGGCGAGCCGACGTCGTCCAGCAGGGCCAGCACCTCGGGCGCGGGGCGGCCGGAGGCGGGCAGCGGGAAGTCGAGCGCGTCCAGGGCCCCGACCGCGGCCGGCGGCGGGGCGACGGCGCGCCCGGCCAGCCCGGCGAGGTACGCCTCGGCGCGGCGCGAGGCGTCCTGGAGCAGCGCCTGCCTGCCCGCGAGATCGCTGGCCGTCACCGCAGCGGCCGAAAGATCGCCGGCCGTCACCGGAGCGGCCTAAAGCAGGCGCGGACTTCGCTGACGAACGTTTCGGGCTGCTCGAACGCGGCGAAGTGGCCGCCCTTATCCAGTTCGTTCCAGTACTGCACGTTCGTGAGCTGCTTGTCGGCCCAGCGGCGGGACGGGCGGAAGATCTCCTTGGGGAAGATCGAGCAGCCGACCGGAACCGTGACCGGGCCGAGGAACCCCTTGCCGTTGTTCTCCCAGTAGAGCCTGGCCGACGAGGCGCCAGTGCCGGGGAGCCAGTACAGCATCACGTTGTCCAGCATCTCGTCCCTGGTCAGCACGCTGGCCGGGTCGCCGCCGGAGTCGGTCCAGGCCCAGAACTTCTCCACGATCCAGGCGCACAGCCCGGCCGGCGAGTCGACCAGCCCGTAGCCGACGGTCTGCGGGCGGGTCGACTGCTCCTTGAAGTAGCCCGATTCCCACGTGTCGTAGTGGCTGAGCGTCGCCATGGCAGCCTGCTCCCGCTCGGTCAGGTCGGCCCCGTTGTCCCGCCCCGGGAACGCGATCGGCATGTTGAGGTGAATGCCGGCCAGGTGCTCGGGGTGGCGCATGCCGAGCGCCGTCGTCACCTGGGCGCCCCAGTCGCCGCCCTGGGCGGCGTAGCGCTCGTAGCCGAGCCGGGCCATCAGCTGGTCCCAGGCGGCGGCGATGCGCCCGGTGTCCCAGCCGGGCTGGCCCGGCTTGCCGCTGAAGCCGTAGCCGGGCAGCGACGGGCACACCACGTGGAAGGCGTCCGCGGCGTCCCCGCCGAACGCGGCCGGGTTGGCGAGCGGCTCGATGACCTTGTGGAACTCGACGACCGAGCCGGGCCAGCCGTGCGTCATCACCAGCGGCAGCGCCCCCTCCTCGGGCGAGCGGGCGTGCACGAAGTGGATGTCGACGCCGTCGATCTCGGTCCGGAACTGCGGGAAGCGGTTGAGGCGGGCCTCCGACGCCCGCCAGTCGTACCCGTCCAGCCAGTACCCGCACAGGTCGCGGACGTAGGCCAGCGGGATGCCCTGGGACCAGTCATCCACGGTCTCCGGGTCCGGCCACCGGGTCTGGCGCAGCCGCTGGCGCAGGTCATCGAGATCAGCGTCGGGAATGTCAATCCGGAACGGGGTGATTTCGTCGCTCATGCACCCAGCATCCAGCACGTCTCAGCGCGGCGCTTCGGGGATCGGCTCCAAGACCATTGTCCGCTTCACGCCCGAATCCTCGAGGCCGGCCATAACCGGGATGTCGGATGCGTCGAGCACCCGGAACCGGTCCCGCGGCAGGAACGCCCGGCCGATGTCACCGGCCAGCACCGACGCGCCGCCGGCCACGGCCCGGTCGAGAAACCCGAGCATGCGCTCGGCCAGCGGCCTGGAGTACCAGACGTCGCCGGCCAGCACCACGTCGGCGCCTGCGCCGTCGCTGTCCAGCACGTCCCCGACCACGGCCGGGGCCGGCACGCCGTTCGCTTGCGCGTTCAGCCCGATCGCCGCGACCGCAAGCGGGTCGACCTCGCTGGCGATCACGGTGGCGGCGCCGGCCTTGGCCGCCGCGATCGCGACCAGGCCGGAGCCGGACCCGAGGTCCAGCACGCTGCGCGCGGCGACCAGGCCCGGGTGGTCGAGCACGTAGCGCGCCAGGGCCTGCCCGCCGGGCCAGGCGAAAGCCCAGAATGGCGGCGGCTGGTCGGCGGTGAACTCGTCCTCGGCCCGCTGCCAGAGGCCGATCACGTCATCGGCCAGGTGCAGCCGGATCTCGGCGACCTGGGGTACCGGGCCGAGCCGGCAGGCGGACCGCACGAAGTCCTCGGCGACGGACACCCCGCACCACCTCCCCCTTCCCTCTTCCATTAGCTGCGGCCCCTTACCGGTTGTTTACACCAGGGGTGGGTTATTGCCATTCGAGTCGGGTAACTGAGAGTAACTGGACAAAGACGATCAGTTATCGGATGGGGAGTACAGAAACGTGTTGAGTGGGGGACGAGTCGGCAGGAGGGCGGCGGCGCGGGGCGCCTCCTTCAGCCGGATAGGCAGCAGAGCCGGCGAGGCGCCCGCTGAGCGCGGCATCGGCGGGGGAGCGGGCGACGCGCCCGCCGGGCAGACGGTAGCGCCAGGCCGCCCCGGCGGCTCCGCCGGGGTGGTTTTGCCGTTCGAGCGAAGGCGCGTCCGGTCGAAGAAGACCCGGGTGATCGCGGCGGTCACCGCGGTCGTCGCGCTTGTTGCCGGCGGCGCTGTGTACCTGCTGACCAAGGGCGGCGGCTCGTCGGCGCCGACCGCCGTGACCCTGCCGGGCCCGTTCCGGGTGATATCGGCCACCCCGGCGTCCGGCAGCGCCGACGCGAACGGGAGCCTGCCGGTCCGGGTGACCTTCTCGGCCCCGCCCAATGGCCGGTCGCCGATGCCCACGCTGACCCCGAGCGTCCCGGGGAACTGGCAGATCATCGGTGACTCGATGGTGTTCACGCCGAAGACGGCGTTCGGCCCGTCGACCAAGATCACGCTGAGCGTGCCAGCGGGCCGCAGCGGGGTGCGCTCGGCCGCCGGGGTGACCCTGGCCTCGCCGAAGACCGAGGTCTACACCACGGCGAAGTTCTCCACGCTCCGGCTGGCCCAGATCCTCTCGCAGCTCGGCTACCTGCCGATGATGTGGGAGAGCCCGAACCTGGCCATGCAGACCGAGAGCGCGGTCAACCTGCGCAAGACGGGCCTGGCGGGCGAGATCGGTGCCGCCTATGACCCGCCGGCCGGCATCTTTACCATGGACACGGGCTACCCGGCGTCGCTGGCCAGCAAGTTCGCGCCGGACCTGCAGAACGTGGTGGTGCGCGGCGCGGTGATGGCGTTCCAGTCCGAGCACAAGATGTCCGTCAGCGGCACGGTCAACCTGGCCTTCTGGATGGCGCTGTTCAAGGCCGCGCTGGCCGGCCAGGTGAACGCCAACGGCTACACCTACGGGGTCGCCAGCCAGGTCGATCCGGAGACGCTGACGATCTACCACAACGGCCATGTTGTGCTGCGCAGCCCGGCGAATACCGGCATACCGTCCGCGCCCACCGCCAACGGGACCTTCCCGGTCTATGAGAAGTTCCTGCAGACCTGGATGTCGGGCACGAACCCGGACGGCAGTCACTACCACGACCTGGTGCAGTACGTGTCGTACTTCAACGGCGGCGACGCGGTGCATTACTTCGCCCGCGGGGCGTACGGCTTCCAGCAGAGCCTGGGCTGCGTCGAGCTGCCGCTCACCCAGGCGAAGCAGGCCTACCCGTACCTCACCCTCGGCAGCCTGGTAACCGTCACCGGCTGACCGGCCAGGCCTGAAATCAGGCCACGCACCGCCCGGCCCGGCGCCTTCCACAGCGCCGGGCCGGGCGGTATTTTCGCGTATTTGGTGAAGTCTTCATTACGTGGATCGTTAACCAAGGTAAGCACCCGCCGCACTTTGGCATTAGCTGGTATACATCAGGGCAGTGCAGCAGACCCGCCCTCCGGCGACGCGGAGCGCGTAGCTTAGGGCGACCGGGCAGCGATGGCTAGGGGGTCGAGGTTTGTCCGGATTGGGGCAAAAGCTCCGCTGGCGAGTGGTGGCGCTGGGGGCAGCGATTGCAGCCGTGCTCGGCGGCGGCGTGTGGTTCGCGCTCAGCGGTGCGTCCGCGGGGGAACACTCGTCGGGCAAGGACGCCACGGCGCAGTCGAAGACCGCGCATATCCACAAGGCGGCGGCCACGCCGATCAGCGTGGTGTCGTTCACGCCCGCGCTGCACACGCACGGCGTGAACGGCGCGGATTCGATCCGCGTCGTCTTCTCGGAACCGCTTGCCACTGACTCGCCGATGCCGTCGCTGTCGCCGTCGATCGCGGGCAACTGGCAGCGGGTCAACTCGGACACCGTCCAGTTCGTCCCGGCCACAGGATTCCCCCAGCTGACCCGGGTCCGCGTGGTGGTCCCGGCCGGCTCTGCCGGGGTGCGCTCCACCAGCGGCGGCCTGCTCGCCAGCAGGACCGTCGACCGGTTCTGGACCGGCGGCTACGCCGTGATGCGGGCCGAGCAGCTGCTCGCGCAGCTCGGCTACCTGCCGCTGACCTGGTCGCCGTCGGCGGGCGGCCAGCAGGTGCCGGCGACGGACGCCAACGCTCAGCTCAGCGCCGCCTATGACCCCCCGCCTGGCTCCTTCACCTGGCAGTCCGACTACCCATCGCAGCTGGTCAGCATGTGGTCGCCCGGCCAGACCAACGAGGTCCTCACCGGCGCGGTGATGGCGTTCGAGTCCGATCACGGGCTCGCCATGGACGGCGTCGCCGGGCCCGAGGTGTGGAGCGACCTGCTGTCGGCGGTGGCCAAGGGTGACGACAACACCCATGGCTACACCTACGCGCTGGCCAGCCAGGTGCAGCCGGAGACGCTCACCGTGTGGCACAACGGCAAGGTGATCCTGCACACACTCGCCAACACGGGCATCCCGGCCGCCCCGACCACGGTCGGCACCGCCGCGGTGTACCTGAAGTACAGCTTCCAGATCATGAAGGGCACCAACCCGGACGGCACCAAGTACGCCGACCCGGTGTCCTGGGTGTCGTACTTCAGGAGCGGCGAGGCCGTGCACTACTTCGCGCGGGGCTCCTACGGGTACCAGCAGAGCCTCGGCTGTGTGGAGCTGCCGTACGCGCAGGCGAAGTTCATCTGGCCGTACCTGACCTACGGCACGCTGGTGACGGTCACGCCGGCCTGAACCGCCGCGCGTCGATAGCATCGGTACACGCGGGAGCGCGGCGGGTAACCGCCGCGCCGTTCAGCATGTCAACGACGGGAGCACGCCGTGCCAGCCGACAAGCTTCAGATCACCCTCGCCGGACGCGAGCACGTGGTGGAAGCCGGGACGACGGCGGGCCAGGCGCTCGAGGGAGCCGGCGGACTGGCGACGATTTCCCGGAACGCGGCGCCGGGCGCTGGTGACGTGATCGCAGCGCGGGTCAATGGCGAGCCGCGCGACCTGGCGTGCCCGCTGGCCGGCGGCGACGTGGTGGAGCCGATCGAGCTCGGCAGCGACGCCGGGCTGGCCATCATGCGGCACTCCGCCGCCCACGTCATGGCCCAGGCGGTTCAGGACATCAACCCCGGAGCCAAGCTCGGGATCGGCCCCCCGATCGAGAACGGCTTCTACTACGACTTCGACGTGGCGTCCCCGTTCGAGCCCGGCGATCTTAAGAACATCGAGCAGAGAATGCGCCAGATCGTCAAGCAGGGCCAGCTGTTCTCCCGGCGGGTGGTCACCGACGCCGAGGCCAGGGCCGAGCTGGCCGGCGAGCCGTACAAGCTGGAACTGATCGGGCTCAAGGGCGGCGGCGGGATCGACGCCGAGGAGTCGGTCGAGGTCGGCGGCCCGGAACTGACGATCTACGACAACCTCGACCCGGCCACCGGCGAGCTGAAGTGGAAGGACCTGTGCCGCGGCCCGCACGTGCCGTCCACCCGGCACATCCCCGCGCTGAAGGTGATGCGCAGCAGCGGCGCGTACTGGCGGGGGAGCGAGAAGAACCCGCAGCTGCAGCGGATCTACGGCACCGCCTGGCCGTCCCGCAACGCGCAGGACGAGTACCTGGCCATGCTGGCCGAGGCCGAGCGCCGCGACCACCGCAAGCTCGGCGCCGAGCTGGACCTGTTCTCGTTCCCGACGGAGATCGGCAGCGGGCTGCCGGTGTTCCACCCCAAGGGCGGGGTCATCCGGCGGGTGCTCGAGGACTACTCGCGGCAGCGGCACGTGGCCGCCGGGTATGAGTTCGTGAACACCCCGCACCTCACCAAGTCCGACCTGTTCATCACCTCGGGCCACCTCGAGTGGTACGCCGAGGGCATGTTCCCGCCGATGGAGCTCGACGGCGCCAAGTACTACGCCAAGCCGATGAACTGCCCGATGCACATCCTGATCTACGCATCGCGCGGGCGGTCCTACCGCGAGCTGCCGCTGCGGCTGTTCGAGTTCGGCACGGTGTACCGGTACGAGAAGTCGGGTGTCGTGCACGGCCTGACCCGGGCCCGCGGCTTCACCCAGGACGACGCGCACATCTTCTGCCGGCCCGATCAGCTCGCCGACGAGCTCGCGTCGCTGCTTGGATTCGTCGTGGGCCTGCTGCGCGACTTCGGGCTCACCGAGTTCGAGGCCGAGCTGTCCACCCGGCCGGACAAGTACGTGGGCGAGATCGCCGAGTGGGAGCAGGCCGAGGCCGCGCTGGCCCGCGCGCTTGACATGTCCGGGCTGCCGTACGTGGTCGCCGAGGGCGAGGGCGCGTTCTACGCACCAAAGATCGACGTGCACGTCCGGGACGCGATCGGGCGCCGCTGGCAGCTGTCCACGCTGCAGGTGGACTTCCAGGAGCCGGGCCGGTTCGGGATCGAGTACCAGGCATCCGACGGGACCCGGCAGCGGCCGTACATGATCCACCGGGCCCTGTTCGGGTCGATCGAGCGGTTCTTCGGGATCCTGCTCGAGCACTACGCGGGCGCGTTCCCGCCGTGGCTGGCGCCGGTGCAGGTGACCGGGATCCCGATCGCCGACGCGCACGTGCCTTACCTGGAGCGAGTTGCCGAGGAACTACGGGAGCACGGGATCCGGGTCGAGGTCGACGCCGGTGACGAGCGGATGCAGAAGAAGATCCGGCAGGCGCAGCGGCAGAAGGTGCCGTACATGCTGCTCGCCGGGGACGACGACGTGGCCGCGGGGGCGGTCTCGTTCCGGTACCGCAGCGGGGAGCAGAAGAACGGGGTCCCGATCGACGACGCCGTTGCCGAGATCGTGGACGCGGTGGCGCGGCGTATTCAGGTGTGAGACGGGGAAAGGGGACTGGACCTGTGGCCCGGTTGGCATCAAGGTGGGTAGCTAGGGGCGCGCCAGGGGGGCAGCGCCCACGGACGGTTGGCGGGTTCTGCGATGACGGCAGCCGAACCGGGCGACGTTGCTGGACGTTCTAACAGCGTGAGCAGGCCTGCGGTCACGCGCGCCGAGCCGGTGTCGGCGCGCGCCGCGCGAGCCGCCGATGCCGCGGTGACCGCGATGTACGCGGCTCACTACCGGTCGTTAGTTGGCCTCGCGGTGCTGCTCGTCCGCGACGGGAACGCCGATACTGCGCAGCAGGTGGTGCAGGACTCGTTCGTCGCGCTGCACCGGAACTGGCGCGGGCTGGCCGACCGGAACGGCAGCGGCGACCGGGACGATAACGGCGCCCGGGCGCTGTTGTACCTGTGGCAGCACGTGGTGAACCGGAGCCGGTCCGCCGGGCGGCACCCGGCGCCCGGCCACGGACCGGGGGAGACGCTCGTGGACGTTGCTGGGCCGGACGGCGCGGTTGCGCCGGGCGCCGTGCTCGCCGCGATGCACGCGCTGCCCCCGCGCCAGCGCGAATCCGTCGTGCTGCAGCACTACGCGGGCCTGTCGGCCGCGCAGACCGCCCAGATGCTGGGGATCAGCGCCGGTGCCGTGCAGCGCCACACCGCGCGGGCCATGTCGTCCCTGAACGGCGTGCTGGACAGGGCGCCATGAGCGCGCACGACCATGACTTTGACGAGTTCCTGCGCCGCGTGCTGCAGGAGCAGGCGGATGCCGTCGAGCCCGGCGACGACGGCCTGGAGCGGATCCGGGCCCGGCTGACCAGGCCGCGCCCGGCGCTGCTCGTGTGGGTCATGGCGGTGTGCTCCGGTGCCTGGCGCCGTGTGCAAGGCGCGGCACTGTCGGCGTCGGCGTGGCTGCGGACGCTGCCCGACACGACATTGGCACGACTCCGCCCGCGGCATGGCGGCCGGACACGGAGGTGGCACGGCGGCCGGCTGCGTGGCTGGCATGGCGCCCGGCCGCGGAGGTGGCGGAGCCCGGCCGTGCTGGCCGCCTGCGCGGCCATCGCGGTGGTCGCGGGCGTCCTCGCGCTGACCCCGCTGCCCCAGCAGGCGGTCTCTGGCACCGCGGGGCTCATCCGCTCGCTCGGCGGCGGTCACGCGGGCGGCGGCGCAGGCCAGGGCGGTGGCCAGGCGGCGGGCGGCAGCGGCGGACAGCCGGCCCCCGGCACAGCGTCCAGCAGCCCGCCGGGCAAGCAGGCACACCGGCACCCATCGGCCAGCCCCGGCCCGAGCACGGTGCCGAGCCCGACACCGGATTCGGGGTCGGCCAGCTCGAGCCCGGCGGCCAGCTCGAGCCCGGCGCCGGTCTCCAGCTCCACGCCCTGCCCGAGCGCGTCGGCCAGTCCCAGCCCCAGCCCGAGTTCCAGCCCCAGCCCCAGCCCGAGCCCGTGCGCGACCCAGACCACGGGCCCAACCACCGGTCCCACCACGGACCCGACCACTGGCGCCACCCCGAACCCTGCCCCGTGATCGCAGCCGGCCCGGCCCAATATGCTGCTTCCATGCCAGGAGCCGCTTCCGATGAGCCGGTCCGGCTGGACTACGACGCCAGCGGACGCCCGGGACCCGCGCCGGACGCCCCGCAGGACGGCGCCGGGATACCGGACGGATTCCAGCGGCTGTGGATGCCGCACCGGCTGGCGTACATCAAGGGCGAGGGCAAGCCGGTCGGCGACGAGTGCCCGTTCGACCAGATACCGAAGCTCAGTGACGCCGACGGGCTCATCGTCGCGCGCGGCACGCTGGTCTACGCGGTGCTCAACCTGTACCCGTACAACGCCGGGCACCTGATGGTCGTCCCGTACCGGCACGTAGCCGACTACACCGATCTCGACCCGGACGAGACCGCGGAGCTGGCCAGCTTCACGAAGCAGGCCATGATCGCGCTCCGGGCCGCGTCCGGCGCCCACGGCTTCAACATCGGCATGAACATGGGCCAGGTGGCCGGCGCAGGCATCGCCGCGCACCTGCACCAGCACGTCGTGCCGCGGTGGGGCGGCGACAATAACTTCATGCCGGTCATCGGGCAGACGCGGGTGCTGCCCCAGTTGCTGGCGGACACCCGCACGCTGCTCGCGGAGGCGTGGCCCGCCGGCTGACTACCGGGGCGGCGCCTGGTACTCCTGCGCCGCTGACTACCGGGGCGGCGCCTGGTACTCCTGCGGCTGCTGGTAGCCGGGCTGCGGCTGGTAGGCCGGTGCCACCGCCGGGGCTGGCTGCCCGGGCGCGCCGACGCCGAGGCTGGCGAGCAGCTGCTCGACCTCTGCCCGCCAGACGCGGCCCAGCCGGACCGTCATCGGCTTCTTGCGGTCCGGGTGGCTGAACCGGAACGAACCATGCAGCTTGCCCGGCCGGTAGTCGGTCACCTGGGCGTGCGAGTTCGGCACCATGATCTTGACGTTCTTGGGCCGGCCGGTCCAGTAGGAGAGCCCGCAGAAGATCAGGCGGCGGTCGGTGTGCACCACGAAGTAGTGGCGCTGGAAAAACCGCACGAACGCGCCGACCCGGGGGATCAGCCGCCACCAGTCGCTCGGGCCGGTGTGCACGCGAGCTCCCACCAGGGGCTGCTCGCCGGGCTCGAGGTGCTCAGCGATCACGGCCTGCGCGCGGCCGGCGGTGCGGTCCTTGGACCGCTGGGCGGCGCCGGCTCTCGGGGCCGGGGCCTGGTACTCGGGGCTGGGAGTAGTCATCGGGAATCCTTCGGCATTCGGTCTCGTCGGATCCCGCCGGCACGCAGCAGCAAGTGCTGAAATGGGCGACATATCACCCGGCATGCTGACGGAACGCGCCAAGACTAGCCGTGCCGGAGCGTTTCATCCGAGATATTGGCGAAACGTCACAATCCGGACGGCCCGAGGGCGCCGATGACGCCGATGACGCCGAGGACGCTAACTGGCCGCTGCGGTCAGCGGCCGGAGGACGCCGATGATGCTGACCGGCCGCCGCGGTCAGCTGTCCTTCTTGGAGGCGCTCACCACCTTGTCGGCCAGGTGCGACGGCAGCGGCTCGTAGCGCAGGTAGGAGCGCGTGAACGAGCCCGTGCCCTGCGACATCGACCTCAGGTCGATCGCGTAGCGGGTGATCTCCAGCTCCGGCACCTCGGCCTTGACCAGGGTCCGGCCGCCGGGGACCGGCTCGGTGCCGAGCACGCGGCCGCGGCGTGAGGACAGGTCGGACATCACGGCGCCGACGTAGGCATCCTGGACCATCACGGACAGCTCGTCGACCGGCTCGAGCAGCAGCACGCCGGCCTTCTCCGCCGCGTCCCGCAGGCCCGCCCGGCCTGCCTTCTGGAATGCCATGTCCGAGGAGTCCACCGAGTGTGCCTTGCCGTCGTACAGCGTGACCCGGATGTCGACCATCGGGTAACCGGCCAGCACGCCGTGCTCCATCTGGGCCCGGACGCCCTTCTCCACCGAGGGGATGAACTGCCGCGGCACCACGCCGCCGACGATCTTGTCGACGAACTCGAAACCCGTGCCCGACGGCACGGGCTCAACCTCCAGGTGGCAGATCGCATACTCGCCGTGGCCGCCGGTCTGCTTGACGTTCCGGCCCAGGCCCTGAGCCTTGCCGGCCAGCGTCTCGCGCAGCGGGACGCGCAGTTCGGTGGTCTCCACCGCGACGCCGTAGCGGCTGGACAGCCGGTCGAGCAGCAGGCCGATGTGCGCCTCGCCCATGGACCACAGCACGAGCTGGCGGGTTTCGGAGTTGTTCTCCAGGCGCAGCGTCGGATCCTCGGCCACAAGCCGGGTCAGCGCCTGCGACATCTTGTCCTCGTCCGCCTTGGACTTGGCCGTGATCGCGACCGGCAGCAGTGGCTCGGGGTTGGCCCACGACTCCATCACCAGCGGGCGTTCCTTGTCCGACAGCGTGTCGCCGGTCTCCGCGCTGGCGAGCTTCGCGACGGCACAGATGTCCCCGGCGACGCACTGCGAGATTGTGCGCTGCTGCTTGCCGAGCGGCGAGGTCAGCGCGCCGATCCGCTCGTCCAGGTCGTGGTCTGCGTGACCCTGGTCCTCCCGGCCGTGACCGGAGACGTGCACGGTGGCGTCCGGCCGAAGCGTGCCGGAGAAGACCCGGACCAGGCTGATCCGCCCGACGTACGGGTCGGATGTGGTCTGCACGACCTCGGCGAGCAGCGGTCCGTTCGGGTCGGACGACAAGCCGCTGACCGGCTTGCCATCGGGCGAGGTCACCGGGGGCAGCGGGTGCTCGGCCGGAGAGGGGAAGGCCTGCGTCATAACCTCGAGCAGCTCGGCCATGCCGATGCCCAGCGGCGAGGACGCGGGAATGACGGGGTAGAAGCTGCCGCGCGCGACGGCCTTCTCCAGGTCCTCGATCAGCACCTTGGCGTCGATGTCCTCGCCGGACAGGTACCGGTCCATGAGGCCCTCATCTTCGCTCTCCTGGATGATCGCCTCGATCAGGGCACTGCGCGACTCCTCGATCCGGTCGGCGTCGCCCGGGTCGGGATCCCGGTCTTGCCTGGAGCCACCCGAGTAGTCATAGAAACGCTCGGTGAGCAGGCCGATCAGCCCGCTGACGCCGGTCTGCCCGTCACCGACCGGCAGGTACAGCGGCGCCACCGAGTCGCCGAACGCCTCCCGGCACGCGCCGAGAGACTCGGCGAAGTCCCCCCGCTGGTGGTCGATCTTGGTGATGACGACGGCTCGCGGCGTGCCCACGGCCGCGCACTCCTCCCAGAGCATCCGGGTCAGGCCGTCCACGCCCTCGGCCGCCGAGACGGTGAACAGGGCCGCGTCGGCGGCGCGCAGGCCCGCCCGCAGGGCGCCGGTGAAGTCGGCGTATCCCGGCGCGTCGAGCAGGTTCACCTTGACCCCGTCGTGTACCACCGGCGCCAGGGTGAGGTTGACCGAACGCCCCTGCTTGACCTCGGCCTCGTCGAAGTCACTTACGGTCGTCCCGTCCTCGACCCGTCCGGCCCGCTGGATCGCGCCGGTGCTGACGAGCAGCGCCTCGACCAGGGTCGTCTTCCCCGCACCCGAGTGGCCGACAAGCACGACGTTCCGCACGCTGTCGGGCTGGCCGGCCGCGGCTGCCCTGCCCGCGGCGCCTGATGTGCCCGTCTTATCCACCATCCGATCGCCTCCTGATAGCTCCGTTCAACTGCTGCACGACCAGCCTTTACCTGCTGGTTGCGGATCACAAGCCCTGACCGGGAATCACCCGTAGGTCAGTAAGATCAGACGGCCATGCTCAAAGTGTTGCGCCCGCTGCTAGCCCGGCTGCTGAACCCGGTGGCCATCGCTCTTGCCCGCACCCCGATCACGCCCAACGCGATAACCATAATTGGCACCGTTGGGGTGGCCGCCGGGGCGCTCACGCTCTTTCCCACGGGTCACCTGTTCGCGGGGACTTTGGTCTGCTGGTTTTTCGTTATGTCCGACATGCTCGACGGGGCCCTGGCGCGGGTCAAGGGCACGACCGGCGTGTTCGGGGCGTTCCTGGACTCCACCCTGGACCGGGTCGCCGACGCGGCCGTGTTCGGCGGGCTGGCCGCCTACTTCGTGTTCGGCGGGCGCAGCAGGCTGATGGCCGGGGTCGCGCTGTTCTGCCTGGTGGCCGGCGCTCTGGTGTCGTACGCCAAGGCACGCGCCGAGGGCCTGGGCCTGCGCTGCGACGTCGGGATCGCCGAGCGCACCGAGCGGCTGCTGATCGCCCTTGTGGCCGCCGGGCTGGCCGGGCTGGGCGTACCGTATGTCCTTTCCATAGGGCTATGGGTGCTTGCCGTGGCGAGCACGATCACATTCGGGCAGCGGGTTTTCGCCGTGCGCAAGGAGGCCGCGGCTGCCGCAGCGGCCTCGGGCGCCGATCCGGGAGGAAGTGGCGAATGACCGGGATAAATGACCGGCTGGCCGCGGCCGGCTATGCCCTCGGCTGGTCGGTCGTCTGCCGGCTGCCCGAGTCCTGGGCGGCGTCAGCGTTCCGGGCGGCCGCCGATATCGCGTGGCGTCGGCAGGGCCCGCAGGTCGAGGTGCTGGAGGGGAACCTGCGCCGGGTGCTGGGGCCCGACGCGACCGGTGCGGAACTACGGGCGCTGTCCCGGGAGTCGATGCGCTCCTACGCGCGGTACTGGCTCGAGGTGTTCCGGCTGCCGGTCACCACGAAGGAGCAGCTGGCCCAGAACACCGTCGTCTTGAGCCCGCATTTTCAGGAGGCGCTCGACTGCCTGGCGGCGGGGCGCGGCGTGATCTTCGCGCTGTCGCATATGGGAAACTGGGACGAGGCGGGGGCGTGGATCATCTCGCAGGGGGTGCCGTCGTTCACTACCGTGATGGAGCGGCTGAAGCCGGAATCGCTCTACGACAGGTTCGTCGGCTTCCGCGAGAGCCTGGGCTTTGAGATATTGCCGGCCAGCGGCGGTATGGTCAGCGCGTTCGCGGTGCTGTCCCAGCGGCTGAGGGACGGCAAGCTGGTCTGCCTGCTTGCCGACCGGGACGTCACGGGCACCGGGACCGAGGTGGAATTCTTCGGCGAGAAGGCAAAGATGATGGGTGGCTCAGCGGCACTGGCCGAGCGCACCGGAGCGGCGCTCTATCCCGCGCTTTTGTGGTACGAGGGTGATCGATGGGGAATTTACGTCGATAAGGAGATCCCGGTACCCGCGGAGGGGGACAGGAAGCAGAAGGTGGCGGCGATGACCCAGGAACTCGCGCGCTCCTTCGAGACCGGCATCAGGAAGCACCCGGCGGACTGGCACATGCTGCAGCGGGTCTTCGTTGCCGACCTCGACCCGGAGCGGCTTGCCGCTGCCGAGGCCAGGGCCGCCGCTGAGCCGCTCGGGGAGCCGGGCGAGGGAGGGCGGGCCGGGTGAGAGTCGGCCTGGTGTGCCCGTACACCTGGGACGTCCCCGGCGGGGTGCAGCAGCACATCATGAACCTCGCCGAGACGCTGATCGACCTCGGTCATCACGTCTCGGTCATCTCACCGGCCGACGATGACACGCCGCTGCCCGGCTACGTGGTCCCGGCCGGGCGCGCGGTGCCGGTGCCGTACAACGGGTCGGTCGCCAGGCTGGCGTTCGGCTTCCTGTCCGCGAGCCGGGTGAAACGCTGGCTCAAGGAGGGCGGCTTCGACGTCCTGCACGTCCACGAGCCGGCCGCGCCGAGCCTGTCGCTGCTCGCCTGCTGGGTGGCTGACGGGCCGATCGTGGCCACCGTGCACACGGCGATCCCGCGCTCGCGCGCGATGCACGCCGCCGAGCCGATCCTGCAGTCGGCGCTGGAGAAGATCAGCGGCCGGATCGCGGTGTCCGAGGCGGCGCGCACCACGCTGGTGGAGCACTTCGGCGGTGACGCGGTGCTGATCCCGAACGGCGTCCCGGTGAAGAAGTTCGAGAAGGCCGATCCGCTGCCCGGCTGGCCGGGCCCGGGCGGCGCCCTCGGCTTCCTCGGCCGGATGGACGAGCCGCGTAAGGGCTTCACGATCCTGGTGCGGGCCTTCGAGATGCTGGCCGCGCAGCGGCCCGGGCTGCGGCTGCTCGTCGCCGGGCACGGCGACGCCGACGAGGCGCTGGCCAGGACCCCGGCCGAGCTGCGGGACCGGATCGTGCTGCTCGGCCAGGTCAGCGACGCCGACAAGGTGCGGGTCTATCACTCCGTCGACGTGTTCTGCGCGCCCAACACCGGCGGCGAGAGCTTCGGCATCGTGCTCGCCGAGGCGATGGCGGCCGGGGCCCCGATCGTCGCGAGCGACCTGGACGCCTTCCGCCAGGTGCTGCGCCGTGGCCAGGCGGGGGAGCTGTTCCCGACCGGGAACGCGGCCGAGCTGGCGGCCGCGACCGGGCGGCTGCTGGACCAGCCGGAGCGGCGGGCCGCCCTGTCCGCCGAGGCGTCCGCGGCGGTACGTATCTACGATTGGCCGATAGTGGCCAGGGACGTGGTCCGGGTCTATGAGGCCGTGGTGCCCGCGGCCGGGCGCGTGTCGGTGCTGCCGCGATGATCGACGCCATCATCGTCGTCGTCGTGGTCGCGATCCTCGGCGTGTACGTGTCCTGGCGCGCGGGCAGGCTGGACCGGCTGCATGCCAGGCTCGAGGCCCGCCGCGCGGCACTGGACGTGGCCCTGGTGCGCCGCAGCTCGGTCGCGCTCGAGCTGGCGTCGTCGGGCCTGCTCGACCCGGCCACCAGCCTGCTGCTGGCCAGCGCGGCGCACGACGCCCGGTCGGCCCGCAGCGGCCAGGAACTGCCGGAGAGCGACCTGACCAGGGCGCTGCGCGCGGTGTTTGGCCAGCCGGGATTCCGCTCCTCACTGGACGGCACCGATGGCGCCGACGAACTGCTCAGCGAGCTCGAGGGCGCGGCCCACCAGGTCTTCCTCGCCAGGAAGTTCTACAACGACGCGGTCGCGGCCACCCGGGCCGCCCGCCGCACCCCCCTGGTGCGCCTGCTGCGGCTCGCCGGAGGTGCGCCGCTTCCGGAGTTCTTCGAGATCGAGGACTCGCTGGTGGGCACCGGTGAGGCCGGCCAGGGCGCCGACATGCCCCACCTGACCGGCTGACGCGCCCGGCCCCCCTCGGGCCCGCTCGATGTCCGCCGGCCCGGCCGGCCCCCGCTGACCCGGCCGGTATCGGCTGCCCTGACTGGCCTCGGCTCACTCCCGGTCAGAACCCGTACTTGGCGCCCCGGTCAGAACCGGTACTTGGCGCGCCTCGGTCAGAACCGGTACTTGGCGCCCCCCGGTCAGAACCCGTACTTGGCGCCGTTGAGCGTCTCGCGCCTGGGCGGCGCGGTCAGCTTGACCGGGCTGTTGTAGTCGCTGAACGTCAGCGTTCCCTGGGAACCGCCCGCGATCTCCACGATCTGCGGCTTTGCGGTCTCTGAGACGAAGAGGCTGGCGGAGTCGCCGGTATCTTTGATCTGCAGTGTTGCCTGGCCGGAGATCGTGGCCGTCTTCCCCTTGGTCAGACCGGCCGGGGTGTGGCCGAAGCTGCCTGCGAGCTGGCTGGGGCCGCAGAACCCGCTGAGGCTGCCGAGCTGAGACGTCGCCTTCACCTTCATGTACTTGCCGGCCAGCACCTGCAGAACGGCGGCGCTGCTGCCGCCGGCCTTCTTCCAGAACTGCCGGTCCGGCTTGATCCAGACCTCCTTGCCGATCGCGACGAGCTTGACCGAGCCGGTGCCCTTCAGCGCCATGGTGCCCGCGCAGCCCTGGCCGCGAACGAGCGTGACGTCCAGGTCGTAGGTCTGGCCCGAGCCCGAGACGTCGCCGGTCACGCGGACCGTGGTGGCCGTCTTGAGATTGGCGATCGCCTTGGTGGCGATCTGGTCGGCGGAGAGCCCGGACAGCGCGCTGGACGGGGCGGAGCTGGCCGTCGTCCCGCACGCGCTAGCGCCAACCCCGGCGGCAGCTAATGCAATGGCGGCCGACAGCATGCGGCGCCCCTGGCGGACATGCATTCCCATGTGATCGCTCCCTATCGTCGGAAAGCCCGGAAAAATACTTAAGCGGCATATATCCGTAGTTGTACCGATAATCGTAATGGCGTAAGCGAATCGTTATCCGGCGCTGCCGTCTCCGCGGGGCCGGTGCGGCCAGATCAGCAGCCCGTCTGGTGGTCATCTGCAGCGCCTACCATGGGGACATCGGCTGACAACGATCGAGCGAGGTACCCGTGTCACTCCCAGTTCCAGGTCAGGATCCGCTAACCGGCTCCGCCTCCCAGACCGGCACGCAGCGGGTGAAGCGGGGGATGGCTGACATGCTCAAGGGTGGTGTGATCATGGATGTGGTCACGCCGGAGCAGGCGAAGATCGCCGAGGACGC
>Ga0209333_1000408_pt1 | contig 24028 bp, 21 predicted proteins | sample BlaSpr_A8_OM2_O3_FD_187982 | JGI IMG/M metagenome (GOLD analysis project Ga0209333, IMG submission 187982) | Forest soil microbial communities from Thunder Bay, Ontario, Canada - Black Spruce, Ontario site 2_A8_OM2_O3 (SPAdes) (version 2) | ecosystem: Environmental > Terrestrial > Soil > Boreal... | reverse complement strand
CTTCGTGCATCGCCTCCTCGGCAAGATCAAAATCACCGAGCAAGCGGATCAGAGTTGCCAGGATTCGTCCCGAATCCACGCGATAAAGGGAGTCGAGTAATTCGCGTATCTGCTCGGTGGAAAGCTCGGACATGACGATGACCTTAGCAAACCAGCTGCCCCGAATCAATTTGGCAAACGGCGGATCGATGCAAAGTACCCAGGTCGTGACTCTGAAATCTGGAGCAACGGCACCCGCTCCCCGCTTGACGCAAAATCGCCAAGTTGCTCATCGAGGACCCGATTAGTATCCCATCACAGCCGCGACCCTCTGAAGCGGGGCGCTTTTTCATAATGCATTGAGAAACGCGGGCACCTGAGCGATCAGGAACTCGACTCGTTCCTCGCTGCCGGCTTCACAAAGGAACAAGTCCTGGAAGTGATCGCCATAGTGGCGGCCTCGACGATCACCAACTACGCTGGAACCATCGCCAATCCGCCGCTGGAAGATCTCTTCCAGCAGTTCGCCTGGCGAGGGTAAGAGACGACAATCAAACCTCTGCGAATCCGCTGCCCGTGCGGATTCGTCCAATTGCAGTTGAGAAAGGAGGAAGCGTGATGGGAACACAGTCGACTCTCGCAGTTCCTCAACTCGGCCCACTGTTGCGCTCCTGGAAACAGGAGCGAGGCAAGAGCCAGCTCGACCTCTCGATGGATACCGGCATCTCACAGCGTCATCTGAGCTTTGTGGAGAGCGGGCGCAGCGCTCCGAGCCGGGATTTTCTTTCCATCGTTTCCGATGCTTTGAACATCCCTCTCCGCGAGCGGAATGTTCTGTTGCTCGCGTCAGTAAGAGGTTTCGCTAATTCGTCATCAGTTCCCCCTCTTCCGAGCTTTTCCGGACGCGATCCCGTCGTTATCTATCCGAGTCCTTCCGAAGATGCTTGGGCCCTTACCACGACGGTTTGCAGGTTGCACTTGCCTGTTTCTTCCCCTGCAACCTTGGCTTTCCCCCGAAAGGGTTCCGGGTCGGCGTACCGTGAGCACCCGCTAAAGCGACTTCTCAGCGGAGCAAATTTTCGCGGTTGCAGCCATTTCATTATGTTCAGGCCTCTTCGTTTGCTCGCCACCTTGGTCGCTCTCCACCTCCACTGTTTCCAGCAGGGCAGTCTGTGACGTTTAACTCCGAGCAGAACATGCGTCGTTACCTTCGCATGGATCGGAGATACTAGCCGTCCAAACCAGGCATTTGACGGCGCGAGGACTTTCACCTCGCTAGACTCGCGGCCTTGTCGGCCGCTCCCCCTTGCGTTTTGCTAACCCTTCACCTCTATCAGACTGGGTAACGGACTTACACCTTCAAGCTATCGAACATGCTCGGCACACCCGAAAAAAGGCGCCGGAAACTTCCGGCGCCGAGAGGCTCGCGAGATGCGGTCTAGCGAGTTGTAAAATCGGAAAACCCTACTTACTTTCCGCGATCGGGCTTGCGCCGTAATCACGGCGATTATTCACCGCCGTCCGCGCCGCGCGAGCCGCGGGCATATTCACGGCAGCCGCTCCGTATCGCTCCAGCAACATGGGCGCCATCGTGTTCTCCGCTTCCTTCACGAAGATCAGCTGAGTTTCGGAAGCCATATCGACGCGTACAAAGTCTCCCAGCTTCACCTGGCTCGTTGCAACCAGGTTAGCCAGAGGAAACACCAGATGCCGTTCGATCGCGCGCTTTAAATGGCGCGCTCCGTATCGCGGGTCTGTGCCTTCCTTCAGCAGATACTGCTTCACTCCCGCCGTGCAGTTGAAGACGAATTGGTTGGCGCCGGCAGCCATCAACACGCGTTGCTGAACCATTCCGAGTTCAATCTCAAGAATCTGTGCCAGGTGTTCGTCTCGCAGCGTCTTGAACACAACCGTCTTGTCGATGCGGTTCATGAACTCTGGCGTGAACTTGCGCCGAGCCGCTTCCACCGCCGTCCGTTGAATCTTATCGTCGAAATTATTGTCGACTTCAACCGCCCGGGGAGCAAATCCAAAACCACCATCCACCAGGTCCGTCATCTCGCTGGCGCCCAGGTTCGAGGTCAGGATGATGATGCATTGCGAAAGATCGACGCGCCGGTTATCACCCAGCGTGAGCGTCGCTTTGTCCAGAATTCCCAGTAGCAGTTGCCACAGCGAATCACTGGCCTTCTCGATCTCGTCAAACAGCAGGATCGAAAGTTTCAGCTTCTCGGTGAACCATTGGTTCAACGCTTCCTGCGTCAGCAGCGGATGAGTCTCGCGATGCCCCAGGTATCCCGGAGGCGAACCGATCAGCTTCGCAATCTCGTGCGAGTGTTGAAACTCGGCGCAATCGATCTTGATGCAGGCGTGCGCATCTCCAAACAAGGCCTCCGCCATGGCTTCCACCACCCGCGTCTTGCCCGATCCGGTCGGCCCTAGAAAAAGCAGGTTGCCCACCGGACGCCCCGGAGCGTTCAGCCCGGCCAAAAACATCTGGTAGATTTCAGCGACTTTTTCGACAGCCTGGTCCTGACCGACGATCTTGCGGCGAAGGGCCGCTTCAAATTCTCCAGCGTCGGCGCTGCGACGGTTCGGATCGAGTACGGTGGCGAGGTTCGTTCTCATAAGATCACTGCCCAGCTTTCACCAGGCGCTTGTTCCTTTTCCAGGCCGTATCCTCGGCCTTTTGCCTGCGTATCCCAGGATCCCTTCGAACCATCGATGCCCAAGTCTCTAAGATGACAAAATTTGTCATTTGGAAACCCGTGCCAGCCAGCCGATGGCTCGTCCCCGGTAGCTTGGGAATAAGCAAGCCGCTGGCCACGACCAAAAGTGCATTCGGAGAAACGAAAGCTTTGCATCCGCAAGGGGTTAGATACCGCGAATCGAGATTAGAACAGAGCATGGCTGAAAGTTAAAGAGGCGCAAGGGAAATACTTTGCGCATAATGGAAGGGACTGTCCCGGTCACTGAAGGCCGGCTGTGTGTACGGAAGGAACTCCCCGCGGCGATCTTCTAATAATCGGCTGCCTTCCGCAGCGTCCCACGGTGAAAGACTTCCCCAGTCGCCTCCCGACCACGGGGAGATGACCGCTGGTAACTAGCGGCTCCGATGCGTGCGAATTAGCATCGCGATCAGGCCGTTCTCGGAGGCTACTTTGCGCCGCTCGTCGATTCTCATCATTTCTGCGGTCTCCTGTGTTTTATTTGGCATCGCCGCCATGCGGCTGAACTCGCGCTCCTGGTCAGCGCAGGCCGCCCAGTCCCAAAGCGCTCCACCGGTTACGGTAGTGGCCGCCGCAACGCCACAAGCCGCGCAGCTCAAGCCGGTCAGTGAGACCATTCCGGCGACCAAGCTCGCGGATGTTCCCCGCCCGCTCACGTCGCCGTCGGCAACCGCCCTCTACACCGCGAAACGCGGAGACACCATCCCCGCCCTCGCTCGCCAATATCTAAAGAACACTTCGTATCTCACCTCATCCGAGCTCGCCGAGGCCATCCGCGGCTTGAATGGCAACCACTCCAGCAACATATTGAAAGCTGGCGAGCAGATCACGATCCCCGGAATTCTTCCCGCGCCAATCGTCGAGAAGACGATTCCGGTTGCCAAAGATTTTGAAGTCCGCGCCATCTACCTCACCGGCATCATGGCCGCCAGCGACCGCGGAATCCGCATCATCCGCCACTGGCGCGAAGTCGACGGCAACGCCGTCGTCTTCGATATCAAGGACTCCGATGGCAGCGTCACCATTCCCTTCGAGCACCCACTGCTCGGCAAGCATCAGGTCTACATTCACGACCTGCCCAAGTTCGTCCATTTCCTGCACTCCGAAAACATGCACGCCATCGCCCGCATCGCCATGTTCCGCGACGAGCGCATGGTCGTCGAGCATCCCGAACTCGCCATCCAGTCGAGGAAAAACAAGCAGCCCTGGCGCGAGAACGGCAAGCTGGTCTGGACTGATCCTTCGAACCCCAAAGTTCAGGACTACGACATCGCCCTCGCCAAGTTCGTAGCCCAATCCGGCGCCGATGAAATTCAATTCGACTACGTCCGCTTCCCCGCCGAAGGCGACCAAAAAGACGCTAGCTTCGGTTATCAATCCGAGCATCCAGAGACTGCTCAGGCAGAAAATCAGCCGTGTAAAGTCGAGCAGTCTGAATCACCAGATTCCAGCCCCATAGGGGCGGCAGATAATAGCCCCGGACGTAAGTCCGGGGTAGCCGAGAAAAAGGAGAACAAGTCCCGAAGGGACGCCACAAAATCGACCACCTGCGCCACGGGCCCCCGTGGTCCCCAGCGCTCCGACGTAATCACAGCTTTCCTGAAGAAGGCCTACGCCGAGCTCCACCCCACCGGCGTCCTGCTCTCCCTGGACGTCTTCGGCGTCATGGCCTGGCAGCGCTCCGTCGATCTCGCCCATACCGGACAAGACATTGTCGGCATGGCCAAATATTGCGACGTGCTTTCGCCCATGATCTACCCCTCGCATTTCTTCGGCATGGATAACATCGAGCATCCTGGCGACGCCCCCGAACACTTCATCGGCGAATCCATGCAGCGCTTCGAGTTCATCACACATCCTGACGGAAATAAGACCAGTGGCGTGGTCATCCGGCCCTGGCTGCAAGCCTTCCGCTGGCGCACAAAAACCTATTCGCCCGAATACATCAAAGTGCAAGTTGCCACCGCCAAAGAAAAAGGCGGTATCGGATTCTTGTTCTGGAACGCCGCCAACGACTACTCGAAACCCTACGAGGCCATGCCCGAAATGCGCGCCGCAGATTTAAAAGCCGCTTCATCCAAAGAAGGATCGAAAGAAAAACCCAAATACTTCCGCGGCGACGAACTCCCGGGTGTTGCTGTGCAAGCCGCGTTGACACCGGCAAAATAATGCTGCCATCCTGAAGGAGCGCGGGGTTTGCACGACTAACAGATTGCAGCAGGGGAGTTCAAGGCACACTGCCTGGCGATCATGGATCAGGTTTCGCAAAGCGGTGAGCCGGTGGTAATCACCAAGCACGGCAAGCCTGTGGTTAAGCTTGTTCCCGCTGAAAATAAGGCCGACGACATCTTTGGCTACATGGCGGGGAAGTTCAAGATCTTGGGAGATATCGTCGGGCCGACAGCGGTCGGGGAATGGAAGCGCAGGTGATCCTGCTCGATACTCACGCCTTGCTGTGGCTGGTGGGCGACCCAAAGCGGTTGTCGAAACGGGCCAGGGAGACTATCCACGAGGCGCCGGAAAGAGTGGGGAGTCGCAATCGCGATCGTCACCATGTGGGAGCTTGCCTGGCTGGCGCAGCGCGGGCGTATCACAGTGGTCGGCAGCGTGGAATCGTTAGTCCGTGAAACCGTAGCGCGTGTAATTCACATGCCGGTGACTCAGGAGATCGCGGCCGAGAGCGTGCGGTTACCCGAGCCGTTTCCTAAAAACCCAGCGGACCGATTGATCGCGACTAGGGCGATGATTGAGGGAATGCGGCTGGTGACGGCAGATGCGGCGATTCGGCGGTCAAAGGTGGTGAAGACAGTTTGGTGATGCCGACCACACCTTGCGGCCCGATACGGCTGAGCCGCATGGACCCTTCGGCTTCGCTCAGGGCAGGCTCAGGAATGCGTCCGTCCCCACATGGGAATAATAGGGAAGCGAGCCAAACGCGCGAGTTATTGCGTCGCAAAAAACGCGACCCTCGGCAGGCTCAGGGCAGGCTGCTTCGCGCGGCTCGCCCAGGTCCTTCAGTCGCGCGAAAACGCGCTCCTTCAGGACGACAGCTCCTCAGCTATAATGTTCTGTAACGCTGGTTGGGTTTTCCCGCCTCGCTCCCCTGCAGTGCCGGAGGAAAGATTCCGCCCTCGTTACCAGATCGCAGTAGAAGGAGTCGGCATGGCAATCGAGAAGACGGAAAATATATGGCATAATGGCAAGCTTATTCCCTGGGATGACGCGACGATTCACGTCATGTCGCACGTGGTCCACTACGGCTCGTCGGTATTCGAGGGGATCCGTTGCTACGCGCCGCAGTCGCGCCCCGCGATCTTCCGCGCCAAAGAGCACATGCAGCGCCTGCTCGATTCCGCCAAGGTTTATCGCATCGACGTCGATTACACCCGCGACCAGTTGGTGAAAGCCATGCTCGAAACGATTGGCAGCAACGGCGCATGGCCGTGCTACGTGCGTCCCGTCATTCTCCGCGGTTATGGCGAGGCGGGAGTGAATCCGTTCAACTCGCCCACCGAGGTTTACATCATCAATTATCCGTGGGGAAAATATCTCGGCGGCGAGGGTGAGGGTTGCGACGTGTGCGTTTCGTCCTGGACGCGGCTGGCCCCGAACACGCTGCCGGCCATGGCCAAGGCGGGCGCGAATTACATGAACTCGCAGCTCATCAAGATGGAAGCCATCGTCAACGGCTATTCCGAGGGCATCGCGCTCGATGTCAGTGGATTTGTCAGCGAAGGTTCGGGTGAAAATGTATTTCTGGTGCACCGCGACAAGCTGATCACGGCGCCGCTGGGCAATTCCGTGCTGCCCGGCATCACGCGTGATTCGATATTGCAGATCGCGCGCGATTTGAATATCCCGATCGTCGAACAGATGATTCCGCGTGAGATGCTTTACATCGCCGACGAAGCTTTCTTCACCGGCACGGCCGCGGAAGTTACTCCGATTCGGTCGGTCGACAAAATTAAAGTAGGCAAAGGAACGACCGGACCGATCACGAAAGCGATCCAGAAGGAGTTCTACGCGATCGTGCGCGGCGAAAAAGACGATCGCCACGGCTGGCTGACTGCTGTGCCGGTTGGCAGCAAGCAACCGGTCGGCGTATAGTTCGGTCCGCATGGGCTCAAGCGAGGGGCGCGCACCGCGCCCCTTTCGGCTTCTTAGACCAGGAATACATAACACCCTCACTAGGAGAAACAATGTCCGCTCAGCAAGGGTTAACTCCTGAATTCGCCCTCGGCTATTGCGCCATGATGCTTGACGGCATCACGCGTGAAGCAGAGATCACCAAGAAAGTAATCGCGGCCGTGCCCGACGCGGCCTCTGGCTATAAGTCCGATCCGTGCGCACGCACTGCCAAGGAACTGGCCTGGCATCTTGCCAACACTGACATTCAGTTTCTAGATGGAATTGCCGACCTGAACTTCAAGATGCAAAATCCGGAACACAAGCCCCAGGGCTCGGCGGAAGTGGTCGCCTGGTATGACGAGAATATGAAGCGAGGCGCGGCCCGCGTGGCTGCAATGACGCCCGAGCAGTTGCTAACGCCCATCAACTTCTACGGCGTGTTCAACCTGCCAGCGGTGCTGTACCTGGGCTTCCTGAACAACCACAGCATTCATCACCGCGGCGAGTTGGCGACGTACCTGCGGCCCATGGGATCGAAAGTGCCTGCGATCTACGGTGGCAGCTACGATGAGCCGTTCCAGCCCGCCGCAGCCGAGGAGAACGCTGCCTAGGATTCAGGCAGGTCTTGAAAGCCGTCCGCGAGGGCGGCTTTTTTTGATTTGGATTCCCACGCGCGGCATCGCCGCCGCCGCGGATGTAAAGTTCCTCATCCTTACAATCGGAAGGCGCTGTCCCACTCCGAGTGCCGGCCGTTACCTAGGTCATCTTGGGGAAGGTGACGATTCGGTTCATCATAGGTTGAACTTCTGAGGCAGAGCGCCTCCCGGGACCTTTTCGATGAATATTGACGATCTGCTGCGGATAGCGACGGAACGGAAAGCCAGCGACTTGCATTTGAAGGTGGGGAACTATCCGCACCTGCGCATTGATGGCGAACTGGTGCCCTTGACCGACCAGCCGCGGGTGAGCGCCGAAGACATGCTCACCATGGCTTTCAGCATGATGTCGGCGCGGCAAAAGCAGAAATTCAAAGAGACCACCGAAATCGACATGGCCTACGGCGTCGCCGGGCTGGGACGGTTCCGTGTGAACATCTTTCAACAGCGCGGCAACGTGGGGCTGGTGCTGCGCGTCATTCCAACCAAAATTCGCGCTCTCGACGAATTGTTCCTGCCGAAGGTGGTCGAACAAATTTGCGAAATGCCACGCGGACTCGTGCTGGTAACGGGCGTGACCGGTTCGGGTAAATCGACCACGTTGGCCGCCATGGTGGATCGAGTGAACTCCAGCCGCGCCGAACATATCATCACCATTGAAGATCCCATCGAATTTCTACATCGCGATAAGAAGGGGTACGTCAACCAGCGCGAGATCGGGGTGGATACGCCTTCGTTCAGCGCAGCGTTGCGAGCCTCTCTCCGTCAGGATCCGGACGTGATTCTGGTCGGCGAAATGCGAGACCTGGAGACGATTTCGACTGCGTTGCACGCGGCAGAAACCGGGCACATGGTTTTCTCCACGTTGCATACGCTGGACGCGGTGGAAACCGTGAACCGCATCATTTCCATTTTCCCGCCGCCGGAGCAGAAGCAGATTCGCCTGCAATTGGCTGCCGTTCTGCGGGCAATCGTGAGCCAGCGCCTGGTGCGGCGTTGCGACTCCGAGGGCCGCGTGCCTGCTGTTGAAGTCATGATCAATACGGCTTTCATCCGGGAATGCGTGCTAGTGCCGGAAAAAACGCGGTCCATTCGCGATGCGATTGCGGCAGGCACTTCGCAGTACGGAATGCAAACTTTCGACCAGTCGTTGTGGGATTTATTCCAAGCCGGCTTGGTCAACTACGACACCGCGCTGGAAAATGCATCCAACGCCGACGACTTCAAGCTGCGCATGCAGGGCATCGCTTCAACCGCGGATATTTCGCGGCAGTCGATGCAGTCGGCCGGATTCGGCGGACGCTGAAGCTCAACTTTCGACATCCGGCTTCCTGTTATCGGAAGCTGGAGGCTGTGTCTCCATTCTTCTTTCTCTTTTCCCTTTTCTCTTTACCTTCCGATCTTCAATTGATTTATCGTTAGCTGCATGTCGTTCCCCCGGCCAAAGAAGAAACACTACTCCGAAGATGAGTTGTATGAGTACGCCGTGGAAGCATTGGCACGGCGCATGCGCACGGTGGCGGAGTTGAAGCGATTATTTCGCGCGAGAGTAGAAGATGCGGGATCTGAGTACGGGCAGACGCTGATCGAGTTGGTCATCCGGCGACTCAAGGATCGCGGATATTTGAATGATTCGCAATATGCCGCTTACTTCTCTTCCCTGCGCCGGGATAACCAGAAATTTGGGCGCAGGCGCATAGTCACCGATCTGAAGATAAAGGGCGTGCACAGCGATGTGATCGAAAAGGCGGTGGGTGCGGCCTTCGAAGGCGTCAGCGAAGAAAAACAAGTTCGAGAATATCTGCAGCGGAAGCGCATCTCGAAGCCGAAGGATCAGAAAGCGACGGCGCGGGTTTTCCGTCAGTTGGTCCGCGCCGGATTTGGCACGAAAACAATTTTCACCATCCTCGAGAAATGGGATGTGGATGAAGAGAGCTTGAGTGCACTGGAAAGCGAGACTGGCTGATCTTGGTTTACTTGGTGAGGTTCACTTGGCAAACGCTGCCTGAATAAGGCATACTCCATCGGTTCCCAACCATCGTTTCTCAGGAGGCACTATGAAATTCCGTTTGAAGACGATTCTCGCTGCCGCGCTGCTCAGTGCAGTGCCGCTCGCACTGGCTCAGGACGTGAGCTCGGATGTGAAGAAGACCGCCAACGACACCGGCAGCGACACCAAAAAAGCCGCCGATAAAACCGGCTCGGCTACTGAGAAAGCTGCGAAGACCACCGGACACGACACCAAGAAGGTAGCGACGACCACAGGCAAAGACACGGAGAAAGCAGCCGACAAAACTGGCCACGAAACCAAAGTCGTGGCCAAAGACACCACCAAAGGCACCGAGAAAGTTGTCAAGAAGACTGGCAGCGCTGTGAAGACCGGCGCCAAGGACACAGGGCACGAGGTGAAGAAGGCCGGAGAGAAGACCGAAGAAACGGTGAAATAGCGGCGTCAAGAACTCAAACACCCTTCGACTGTGCTGAGGGCAGGCTCCGGACACGGGCAGCACAGAGGATTCGGCGCAACAGTTCTCTGTGCTTTCCTGTGTTCAAGTTTTTCGGATGCTAAAATCAGAGTTTCTCCACCCATGCCAACAGGTTCTGAAATCCGCCGCAAGTTTCTCGAATTCTTTGTGCAGAAGGGGCACAAGGAGGTGCATTCGTCGTCGCTGGTGCCGGCGAACGATCCCACGCTTCTGTTCACCAACGCGGGCATGAACCAGTTCAAAGACGTTTTTCTGGGACTGGAAAAGCGCGACTACTCCCGCGCTACAACGTCGCAGAAATGCGTGCGCGCCGGCGGCAAGCACAATGATTTAGAGAACGTTGGGTTTACCAACCGCCATCACACTTTCTTCGAGATGCTGGGAAATTTTTCCTTTGGCGACTACTTCAAGAGAGATGCCATCGCCTACGCGTGGGAGCTGATCACTTCGCCGCAGTGTTACGGAATTGCGAAAGACAAGCTGTACGTCAGCATCTTCGAGGGCTCTGGCGAGCCCATGCCGGTTTCGCGTGACACCGAAGCATACGATCTGTGGGTCGCGCAGGGAGTGGCGAAAGATCGGATTTTCGATGGCAACTTAAAAGATAATTTCTGGCAGATGGGCGATACCGGCCCTTGCGGACCGTGCAGCGAGATTCATTACGACATGGGTCCGGCGGCGTCGGATCGGGGGCATACGGATTGCAAATTCCCCTGCGATTGCGGACGCTACGTCGAGATTTGGAATCTGGTGTTCATGCAGTTCGACCGCGATGTGACCGGCAAGCTGAATCCGCTGCCCAAGCCGTCGATCGATACGGGGATGGGGCTGGAGCGGGTGACGGCGGTGCTGCAGGGAGTCATCTCGAATTATGACACGGACCTGTTCACGCCGTTGATCAAGAGAGCGGCGGAATTGACGGGACGCGGCAAGATTACGGACTTCATAATTGAGACCCAACACGAAGTTTTCGCCAAGTCGGCTGCATCTTTGCGAGTGATCGCAGACCACTCTCGCGCTGCGACATTTCTAATTTCCGACGGAGTACTTCCGGCGAACGACGGCCGCGGCTATGTGTTGCGGAAGATCGTCCGCCGTGCGATAACGCATGGAAGGTTACTCGGTCAGATGAAGCCGTTTTTAAGCGAAATGATCTTTGCTGTATGTGATCTGATGCACGATGCGTATCCGGAACTGAAAGAATCCGCACAACGAGTCTCAAAGGCTGTTTATGCAGAGGAGAAACGATTCGCTAACACTCTCAATATTGGGCTTGCCATGCTTGAACCCATGATTCGGCAATTTCAAACTGCAACGGATCAGATTTCGTCTAAGGATCTTGGACGTTACATGCGCCCAGATTCGCCAAACGACGTTTCTGACGCTGACGAAATGGAATGGAGAAAAAAGGGCAAAGTCCTCCCCGGATTCGCCGCGTTCAAAATCTCGTCTACGTATGGAGTGCCACGTGACTTCATCGAAGACTTATGTAGAGATGCAGGACTTTCTTTCGATGCTGAAGGATTTGATGCTGCGCTCATAGAGGAACAAACTCGCGCTCGTGCCTCTTGGAAAGGCGCGGCCAAGCAAACTGCGAATCCCGCATACCAGCAGCTTCCGAAATCAATCTTCGAAGGCTATCGGCAGACTCGCTCCGACGGCTGTGAGGTGCTGGCCATCATTCACAACGGTCAGGGCGCGCGGGAACTCAGGGCTGGTGAGTCCGGCGAGATCATCCTCGATCACACTCCGTTCTATGCCGACTCTGGCGGTCAGGTGGGCGACAAGGGATGGTTTTACTCCGACGATCACAACACCGTCGCAGCACAGGTAGCCGGATGCTATTCGCCGATTCAAGGCGTGCGGGCGCATCAAGTTGTTGCGAAACAAATGCTTCTCGTTGGAGACAAAGTCGATGCGGTCGTCGATGCTGACATGCGGCAAGCCACCATGCGAAATCACACGGCCACGCATTTGCTTCACGCTGGGTTGCGCGAGGTATTGGGCAAGCATGTGAAGCAAGCGGGGTCTCTGGTGGCGCCGAATCATCTTCGCTTCGACTTTTCGCACTTCACGGCGGTGGAAGACGAAGAGTTGCAGGATATTGAAGACATCATCAACAAGGAAGTACTGCGCAACCAGATCGTCGAAACGATTACCGACGTGCCGATCGAAGAGGCCATCAACCAGTATCACGCTATGGCGCTCTTCGGCGAAAAGTATGGCGACATGGTACGCGTGGTTCGCATCGGCGATTTCTCGACCGAACTCTGCGGAGGCACGCATACGGGCGCGACCGGCGAGATTGGACTGATTAAAATTCTGAAGGAAGGCAGCGTGTCGTCGGGGGTGCGGAGGGTGGAAGCGGTTACCGGTGAGGAATCGCTACGGCATTTCCGCAAAGATCATGAACTGGAAAAAGTAGTATCGACTTTTGCGAATCCCACCCGTGCGCAAAAAACGCGCACGGATGGGGCACCCTCGGCCGAGGAGATTTTGGCATCTCCCGCAGAAGCTTTGAGGCTGGAACTCGACAAGAAAGATTCGGAGATCAAGCGGCTGGCACGTGAACTTGATCAGGCACGGATGAAATCGGCGTCGTCGAGCGCGGCAAACATCGGCCACAAAGTTAAAGATGTAAAAGGTGTAAAGGTTCTGGCGCATCGCGTCGATAATCTGGAGCGCGCGCAGATGCGAACGCTGATCGATCAACTACGAGATAAGATCGGTTCGGGCGTGGTGGTGCTGGGCTCAGCGTCGAACGGCAGCGTCTCGCTGATTGTCGGCGTCACCAAGGATTTGACCAGCCGCGTGCAAGCCGGCAAAGTGATTGGGCCTGTGGCACAAAAAGTTGGCGGCAAAGGCGGGGGCCGTCCCGATCTGGCGGAAGCCGGCGGGAAAGATCCGGGCTCGCTGGATGCGGCGTTGGACGGCGCTTACGGCGTTGTGGAGTCGCTGCTGGCATGAGCGCAGGCGAAAACTCCCTCGACCATCGGCTGCGATTTATCAAGCACAAGGGCCACGCGGTCTACCTGATTGACTTCTCGCACTGCACCGAGAAGGAAATGTTATTGCTGCTCAATCTGATCCGCGCAGATATCTCGCGCCACGAACCTGGATCGATGCTTACTTTAGCCGACTTCACGGGCGCGGAGATGGACAAGAATGTGGCCACGCGAATGAAGGAAGTCCTGGTGCTTGACCGCCCCTACGTGAAACGGTCGGCATGGGTGGGAACAGAGAGCCTGCCGCATGTGTTCTATGAACACTTCAAAACCTTTTCCCAGCGCGACCTCCCGGCGTTTAAAACCCGGGAAGAAGCAATGGATTGGCTGGTAGAAGACGAATCCCAAACCCGCGTATAGCTATTTTGGTTTTTGTAGCCGGGCCCCGCCGAGTTGTTATCCGCATTGGTTCCGTACGAAATTGATAAGTATTCGCGATCCGTTCGATCGGCAAATCATCGTTCAGGCATTGGCCGAGAAAATCCCGGTCGCCACTCCGGATGAACAATTCAGGCTGTACGAAGGACTGAGAGTCATCGGGTGAAGCGTCCCTGCGGAGCGAGAGATGCCTCGCTATGCTCGGGATTTCGGCGTGCGGCTCCCGCTTCGCTCACGCCGCGCAAGCGCCTCAACTCCTCCATTTCAGCGTCACCGGACCAGCCATGGGATGCTCCATCGCGGCGCCGGTGCGTTTGGCCCTAAGGTGCGCGGCCTTCAACTGGAAATACCACTTCGCGGGACGGTCGGCGTCGTCGACCAGCATGAGGTGCGGATTGTGCTTCAGTCCTTCGGCTTGTAATTCCATGGTGCGGCGGTCCTGCTCCACGAATTTCGCGAATACAAATTTCAGCAGCCCGGCGCCGAAGGGAAACCAGCGAAACAAATTCCAGGCAGCGACCACGTCGATGCGGCACTGATTGCGGGCGATGGGCGTGACCGTGGTCAGCGATGAAAACCAATACTTCCCTGCCCGGATGGTTTCCCGGCGCAGGTTGGGTAGAGTGAAATCGATCGTGGTGGTAATGGAATCGGCGGCGGCGGAGAGGCGCAACAGCTTGTAGGGCGCGGAGTTTGAGCTGGGCATGTGCGCGCTCATGCGGAAGCCGTTGGGAATCGGCTCAAAATTTTTCGTCTTCTCGTGAATGCTGTGGCGGCTGCGCCACCACCATGCCTGGTGAACGAACGGTCCATGCGCCGGATCCATGAGACCAATAATGCCGTGATCGATGCTCACGGGCATATCGGCGGTGAGATAGGCGAGCTTATATTTATCGCTGAATTTTTCAACCTGCGGAGCTAGCTCGGGAGCTTCATCTCGCTTGCTGAATCCCGCGCCCTGGGGACCGGGATCGGGCATGTAGACCCAGACAAAACCATCCTGCTCTTCGCAGGCATAGCTACCCGCGTAAATTCGGTCGACTTTCAAATTCTGGTCAGCGGTGAGCGATGGGATGAGCTGGCACTGTCCGTTGTGGGCATCGAAGGTCCAGCCATGGTAAGAGCATTCCACATTTTCTCCATCGAAGTTACCGCAGTTTAGCGGCATACCGCGATGGGGACAGGCATCGCGCAGCGCAAAGGGACGGCCGGCGCGATCACGCCCGACGACGAGCGGAATCTCAAGGAGCTTGGCTTTGTGAAGTTGATTGCGGGGAACATGATCGGACGGCAAAGCACGATACCAGAAGCCGGTGAGCATCAGAGAATCAGGCGCCTGGCGGTGCGGAGAGTCAAGTTCGGGCATGAGAAATGGTTGATGGTTGATTTCCGGATTGCTGGCTAAACTCAATATGCTAGCATTCGCAGGACTTTTCGTTGCACACCAATAAACCTGGGAGATCTCGATGGAGTTTCTCGGCCACTTTCGCCGGCTGACATCTGTGCAGCGAAACACGTTCACCGCGTGCTTTCTCGGCTGGTCGCTCGATGCCTTTGATTTCTTTATTCTTACCTTCTGCGTGAGCGCCATCGCGACCCAGTTTCACTCCAGGATTTCGTCGGTGGCCGAGGCGATTTTCATTACGCTCGCTTTTCGCCCGGTCGGCGCACTTCTTTTCGGATTGATGGCCGACCGCTACGGACGACGCGTCACACTGATGGTGGATATCATCGCTTATTCCGTGTTTGAGTTGGCTTCCGCATTCGCTCCTTCTTTGAAAATATTTCTGATCACGCGGGCGCTGTTCGGAATCGCCATGGGCGGCGAATGGGGTGTGGGAGCGGCGTTGGCCTTCGAGACTCTGCCGGCGAAAAACCGCGGATTTTTCTCCGGATTGTTGCAGGAAGGTTACGCCGTGGGTTACCTGATGGCGGCCCTGGTTTACGGGACCCTTTTTCACTTTGTGGGCTGGCGTGGAATGTTCGTAATCGGTGCGCTGCCCGCGTTTCTGGTGATTTACGTTCGCACGAAAGTGGATGAGTCCCCGGCATGGTTGCAGGGCCAGGTATCGAAAAGCTCGGAGAGAAATCTAGGGAAGGACATCCTGACTTATGTGGGGACGTTTATTTTTTTAGTAGTGCTGATGTTCACTTTCAATTCGTTCAGTCACGGAACGCAGGATCTCTATCCGACCTTTCTGCAGAAGGACCATGGGTTTAGTCCGCAAACCGTTGGTCTGATCGCCATCATCGCGAATATCGGAGCACTGCTGGGCGGAATTGCTTTTGGAACGTGGTCGGAAAAAATCGGACGGCGGCGAGCGATTGTGATAGCGGCGCTGTTATCGATCCCCCTCATTCCACTCTGGGCATACTCTCACACCGCGCCCATGCTGGCGCTCGGCGGATTTCTGATGCAGTTCATGGTGCAGGGCGCGTGGGGTGTAATCCCAGCTCATTTGAACGAACTTTCTCCGCCCGCCGTGCGGGGAACATCTCCTGGGCTCGCCTATCAACTGGGAAACTTTCTCTCGTCGTGGAATGGGGTGAAACAGGCGAGAATCGCCGAGCAGCGCTACGGAGGAATGTTCGCGCCGGTTTTGGGTTGGACGGTTCTAATTGTGGCAACGCTGGTGGCGGTTATTACGGCAAGCGGGCGCGAACGTAAAGGCGCGGATCTATCAAATGTCGCATAGAACCGGATGCAACGCGTGAGCCTGCATTTCCGCACAGAAGTGCGCGGTACTGGCACGACAGTAGCATTGTCAGGGCAGAACTCCTGTGGTACGGTTAGGTTAAATTTCACGCCTTCGTAAAATACTTTCAAGGGTCCTTTGACGTATTGGTTTTGCGCGAGTGCGTGTGCAGGAGTAGTGTCACCATGAAAGAAACGATGGATCCCACTCCGGCAAGATCATCAGGCGACGAGGAGAATTTTGCCAATCGCAAGCTGATCCGTCCGGCGTTGTCGCGCGTCGATCACAATCAGGGCAACCACAACTCCAGCCACATCCAGATGCCGGAGCGCCGGGGCCGGCTCGAACGCCCGGAACGGGGCCAGGATCGCGGCCAAGACCGCAGCCAAGATCGCGGATATGATCGTGGGGAACGTTTCACGAGCGCTGGCGGAGGGCGAAAAGCGGCTCCTCCGGAGCAGACCAACGCCGAGAATTTTTACTACCAGAAGCAGATGCAGACGCGAACGCCAATGGTGATCGTGCTGCGCGACGGCGAGGAAGTACACGGAATCATCGAGTGGTATGACAAAACCTGCATCAAAGTCGTCCGCGAAGATGGTGGACCGAATTTGATGATCTACAAGCCTGCGATTAAGTACATGTTTAAGGAAGATGAGAACGGGCGGTAGTCATTGAGTAGTTTCGCAATTATGTAATTGGGTAATTTGAGGGGAGCTTAGGTTCGGTTTTTCGTTCCTTTGTGGTGAAATTACTGGACCCCAATTGATTTGATTGACGCCTGCGCCGTTCCAACCTGCGAATTTCGTTGACCATAAGCTCATCGGTTTCCAGCCAAAGTAAAGCGGGTATCCTGCACCCCTCAGCACCCGCCCCAGATCGCGGAATTCTAGTCCCAGCAGGACATTTCTCGGTGACGCCAGAAATCTGCCGAAGTGCTTCCACACTTGTGCCAGAACTATTTGTTCAACCCCGACATAAAGGGCAAGGATCGCGAGGAAATAGGACCCGGGGCCATTTATCAATTCCATTAGACCCCGCGCAGTGGTATATGGCAGATCGTCCCAATTAGGATGCATCTATCATCCAGATTGCGTCGAGGTAGAACAGGATCGCCGTTACGGGGCACCATGATTGCGGGAAGGATGAACTTCCACGGCAGTCTTCGCAGCAGTCCTGAGCTCACAATGGATTTAGACACCGCCGCCGGGTCGGATTGATCAAGAGCTAAGGCGCAGGCTTTGCTGACGGCTTTCTTTTCTGTTTTGCCGTAGGCTAGCGCGCCGGGAATCTCAGGCATTTCGGCGATCCAGAGGCCAGCGGTTTCGCTTTCGGTCTCGATGTTGAAACGCATATTTGCCGGGGCGGCCGTCCCCACATTGAGTTTTGCCGGTTACAGCTTCGGCAGCACAATCCCCTGCTGCGACTGGTACTTGCCTTTGCGATCGGCGTAGCTGGTTTCGCAGACTTCATCGGACTGGAAGAACAGAATCTGGCACAGGCCCTCGTTGGCGTAGATGCGCGCCGGGAGCGGTGTTGTGTTCGAGATTTCGAGCGTGACGAAGCCTTCCCACTCGGGCTCGAATGGGGTCACGTTGACGATGATGCCGCAGCGAGCGTAGGTGCTCTTGCCCACGCAGATAGTCAGAATGTCGCGGGGAATTTTGAAATATTCCACCGAGCGCGCCAGTGCGAACGAGTTGGGCGGCACGAGGCAAATATCGGTGCGCACGGTGACGAAAGATTTCTCGTCGAAATGCTTGGGGTCAACGATGGTGCTGTTCACGTTGGTGAAAATCTTGAACTCATCGGCCACGCGCAGGTCGTATCCATAGGAAGACAGGCCGTAAGAGATCACGCCTTCGCGCACCTGCTTCTCGGAAAAAGGGTTGATCATGTCATGTTCGCGGGCCGTCTTGCGAATCCAGCGGTCACTCTTCAGCATGAAGCTCCTTGGGGAAATTTAGTAATCGCGTAATTTGGTAATTTAAGAAGTTTCTCGGCGGCTGATCCGGTTTTCCAATTGCAAAATCACCCGATTACTAAATTACAAAATCTTTGTTTCGAGTCTCGTCAGTTTACGGTACAGATGCTCCCGTTGACAATCTCGCTTATCTCCCATAGCATCAATAACTTGAAGGATCGTTCTTAGACCGTAACCGGGGGCCGTTCGTGATCAAGCTCGACATCATCAACGAAGTGGTGGCCAGGACTGGCATCACCAAGACTAAAGCCGAGTTGGCGGTGGAAACCGTCTTTGAGAGCATGAAGAAGTCGCTGGCCGGTGGCCATCGCATTGAGCTGCGAGGATTTGGCGTGTTCAACGTGCGCCCGCGCAAGACCGGCATCGGACGCAACCCGCGCACCGGCGCGGAAGTTTCAATTCCTCCGGGCAAGGCGGTCCGCTTTAAGCCTGGGAAAGAATTGCAGTCGATCGACTAGCCAACCAGCTTCTGGCTTCGGGCTCGAAGATTCTGCGGAACTTTCCCTCCCGCGGTGTGGCTGCCGTAACACTCTCGATGTTCCCCAATCGTAGTAGCATCTAAAGAGCCCCCTCGACGAAATTGCGAGGCCGAAAATCGAATGTCGGAACCCACTCCTCCCGCAGCGTCCTCCACTCTGGAATACTTCCGGCCGGTGTTGGAGCGGGCGCCGTCTCCTCCAAAGCCGCGCTACTGGCTTCATATTCTGTTGCTGTTGGGGACCTGCTTCACGACGCTGGTGATGGGCGCACGCATGGAATACAACTTCCAGCGCGGCCAGCCGGCGCTTTCGGTCAGCGACGATTCGATTCCATTTTTCCCCGCGAACTGGGCCTTCTCGCATCCCGCCCGCCTCCTGGGCGGCCTGCCTTTTATGGTAACGTTAATGTTGTTCTTCCTGGCCCACGAGATGGGCCATTACTTATACTGCCGCCGCTACGGCGTGTACGCGACGCTGCCTTTTTTTATTCCCGTGCCAACTCCGATCGGGACGATGGGAGCGATCATTGTTATCCGCTCGCGAATTCGCTCGCGCACTGCGTTGTTCGATATCGGAATCGCTGGACCGATTGCGGGGTTCGTCGTAGCTTTCGCTGTGCTCGTCGTCTCTCTGGCATGGTCCAAGCCCATGCATGCTGGTTTTCCTCCGCCAGATTATGAACTCGGGTATCCATTAATTTTTAGTGTTACACACTACGTGCTGTCCTCTTTCGGCTTGATTCACGGGACTGCGACGCTTCCCTTCGATCGGCTGCTGCTGCATCCCACCACGATCGCGGCGTGGGTAGGAATGCTGGCTACCTCGCTTAACTTGCTCCCCGGCGGCCAGCTCGATGGCGGCCATATTATTTTTTCGATTGCCCCTCGGGTACACAAATTCATTTCGCGCCTCACGATTTTGATCCTTGTTCCAATGGCGTATTACCTATGGACAGGATGGTTGGTATGGGCGATCCTGCTGTGGTTGAGCAGCTTCCGGCATCCGCACGTGGCGGAGTGGCCGCAGGTTTCGGGCACGCGAAACCGGCTCGCGGCGTTCGCGCTGTTCATGCTGGCCGTCACGATTACGCCCGCACCCTTGGCACACTCGTCTCTGCGCGAGGTACTGGCGCAATTCCAGGTCATGCGGCATATGTTGCACATTCGATAGCTGCCGCTCTTTGTGCACTCTGTGATCCACAAACAATCGATTCGAAAGAAACAACTTCGAAGATTCGCGCTCTCGCCTGTTTCTTTCGTATACTCCCTATTCAATCGTTTTAATTGACGAATCGGAGGCGCATTGCCGTGACAAGGATAACGATTTGTTTTGCTTTGCTGCTGGGATTCATTGGTTTCACGTTCCGGGTCACGGCACAGACGATTGAGGTCGATGCCTCCCGCCCCACGAACCATTTCGTCCCCAAAGAAACGCTGGGTGCAGGAGTCGACCGCATCGCGGCGGAAGCAATCGATAATGACTTGACGCAGCCGGCGCTGGAGAAAACACAAGCTTCGGGCTGGCAGCCGGTCACATACCGCCAGAACACCGAGCTCGCAGTCGAGGCTTGGCATTGGAATCCGCAAGGCACGTGGAGCGACGCCAGCGGCAAAGGATATTTCACCGGTTCGGCGACTCCCACAGAAACGATTCGTTACTCCTATGGTTTCGGACTGCCGCGGCGCGGATTTACACGCAACGATGGCACCGACAACGTGGGCTTCTCGCGGCTCACCGATGGAGATCTGAACACCTTCTGGAAAAGCAATCCCTATCTCACACAACACTTCACCGGCGAGAGCGATGCGCTGCACCCGCAGTGGGTGGTGATGGACTTGGCGCAGATTCAGCAAATCGACAGCATTCGTATCGCATGGGGACAACCTTATGCCCGCCGCTACATGGTGCAGTACTGGACGGGCGACGATCCCATCAAGGCGGTGACACGCGGAGTCTGGCAGACGTTTCCACAAGGTACGATTACGGATGGAAAAGGCGGGAGCGAAACCGTTCGCTTAAGCGGTACTGCCATGCCCGTACGATTCCTGCGGATGTGGATGACGGAATCGTCCAACACTTGCGTTGCGGGTGGTTCCGATTCTCGAAAAGGTTCCGATCCTCGGGAAAGCGATCCGCGGGACTGCGTGGGCTATTCCATTCGCGAACTCTATCTCGGCACCAGCACGGGCAACGGCGAATTTCACGACATTCTGCGCCACACGCCGGATCAGGAGCAGACGACAACTTATTGTTCGTCCGTCGATCCCTGGCATCAGCTCTCGGACTTGGGATCGACCAAGCAGGCCCAGGTGGGATTCGATGTCTTCTATACCAGTGGCGTTACGCGCGGGCTACCCGCGATGATGCCGGTCGCAATGCTATATGACACTCCCGACAATGCGGCGGCGGAGATTGCCTATTTGAAGAAGCGTGGCTATCCGATTTCCTATGTCGAGATGGGTGAAGAGGCCGATGGCCAATACATGCTTCCGGAAGATTATGCCGCGCTGTATTTGCAGTGGGCGACGGCGATTCATCGCGTGGATCCGGGGTTGAAGCTGGGTGGCCCGTCGTTCCAAGGAGTCAATAAAGATATTGAAGTGTGGCCGGACGTGAATGGAAAAGTCTCCTGGACCGCGCGTTTTGTCGATTATCTGAAGCAGCACGGCCGCATGAACGACCTGGCGTTTTTTTCTTTCGAGCACTATCCCTATGATCCGTGCCGAACGCCATGGGGCATGCTCTATGACGAGCCCGAGTTGGTGAGCCACATCATGCAGGTGTGGCATGAGGACGGAATTCCGGCGGACATGCCAATGTTCATCACCGAAGGAAATTTTTCATCGGGCGCGAGCGAGACGTATCAGGATATTTTCGCGGGAATATGGCTCGCCGATTACATTGGATCGTTCTTGAACTCGGGCGGCAACGGGGTTTACTTCTTCCACTATCTGCCGCTGCAAATGGAACCAGGATGCAACAGCTCTCCGGGAACATTCGGGATGTTCACCATCGACCGGAATTATCAGATTCAGCAGCCTCTGGCGCAGTTTTTCGTGGCGCAGTTGATCAATCTGGAATGGGTGCTGCCGGGCGGCAGCGACCATCAGGTGTTCGCAGCGAAGAGCGATGTGCAAGATGGTGCTGATCACGAATTGGTGACGGCGTATGCGGTGAAACGTCCTGATGGAAAATGGGCGGTAATGGCGGTGAATCGAGATCAGCAGACTTCTCACCGCGTGCGAATCGTCTTTGATGAATCGCGGGAGAAAGCCGCCACGTTCGTAGGGCCGGTGGAGATTTCAACTTTTGGCAGCGCACAGTATCAATGGCATCCCGCGCAGACGCGATTCATGGCCCATGCGGAGAATTCGGGGGAACGTACGATTGTCCCTACCAGCAAAGGCTGGGCCGATCCCGACGGGCCGATCGTGCACACGACGCAAGAGGCGGCAAAGGATACGATGTTCGATCTGCCGGCGGCGTCGGTGGTTGTGATTCGGGGCAAGCTCATCAGCCAGTAAGGCTTGTTCTGGCTGCGACATCCATCGCTGATGCGATCACTTTGCTTTAGCCGGACGAGTAAGAGCCGGCAATGTCCGCTTGTGTTCACAATGATCGATAAGCGTAGCCAGCCGCTTCACTCTGGTTTCTTCTTTTTTGGCGGTGATGACCCACCAGATGGAAGTTCTCTGATACCAGGGAGCTTGATTACGAAAAAATGTCCACGCAACTTGGTGTGCGCGAAACTTTTTCTCATAAGCTGCGGAAAGCTTGGCGGTCTTTCTTTGCTCGTAGGAATATATTTCCGAGCGCTTTTCCTCACATTTCTGAAAAGCCGCAAGGCCGGCGGGGTGCATCAACCCCAATGTGGAAAGCTCGGTGGCGCGTTTAACGTTGATCGCGCTCCAGGTGCTGCGCGGTTTCCGCGGCGTAAATCGAATCTGATAGCTAATGGCGTCCACACTCTTGCGGAGGCCATCGATCCAACCAAAACAGAGTGCGCCATCCACCGCCTCAGGCCAGGTGATGCTGGGCCGACCGGAATCCCGCTTGAAGAGGCCGACCCACAGTTCCTCGGTCTCGGCGTGATGCTTTTCAAGCCATGCGCGCCAGGCCGATGGCGTTGGAAAGAAATTGGGCTTCGATGGCATAGGGATAAATTCCGAATAATTTTTTACATCAGCCAGAGCGCGTCAACATCCACAATCAGCTGGGTACGCGGGATTTTCTGTTGAGCCGAGTGGGTTAGCATCTCGCGCAAAGTCGTGTTCAGCTTTTCGCGGCTGGGCGACTTTAGCACGAAGTGATAGCGATAATCCCGCTTTAGCCGCATAATCGGCGCAGCAGCTGGACCCAGCACGCGCACGCCTTCGTGGCGTGACTGTGCGAACCATTTTCCCAGCGTGCCCGACCACTGTAAGGCTTGGTCAAGTTTGTCGCTGCGCACTACCACGTTGACCAGCGCGGAGTAGGGCGGATAGTGCATCCAACTGCGAAAGCGTAGCTCTTTTTCGTAGAATCCCGCGAAGTCGTGGTGCGCGGCATACTGCACCGCGTAGTGGTCCTGAAAATACGTTTGCAGAATCACCTTGCCAGGGGTTTGACCACGGCCGGCGCGTCCCGCAACTTGGGTGAGCAACTGGAAGGTGCGTTCGGCGGCGCGAAAGTCAGGCATTCCCAGAGCGCTGTCGGCGCCCACCACTCCCACCAGGGTGACGCCGTGAATGTCGTGGCCCTTGGCGATCATCTGCGTGCCGACAACTAAGTCGAGCTCGCCTTCGCTGAGCGCATTGAGAGTGCGCTCGAAATCTTCATGACCGCGCACCGTGTCGCGATCGAGGCGTGCGATGCGCGCCTGCGGAAATATGCCGTGCAATAGTTCTTCCAGCTTCTCCGAACCGGTGCCCAGAAAATAGACATACTCACTCCCGCAATGCACGCAAGCCTTCGGTACCGGCGCCGTGTATCCGCAGTAGTGGCACACCATTTTGTGCTCGCGCTTGTGATGAGTCATCGCGATGGCGCAGTTCTGGCACTCCAGGGTTTTGCCGCAGGTGCGGCACAGGACAACGGGCGAATATCCGCGGCGATTGAGCAGTACCAGGACTTGCTCGTTGCGCTCGAAGCGCTGTTTGATTTCCGCTGCCAGCTTGCGCGAGATGACTTGTTCGTGGCCGGTTTCCTGGAATTCCTGGCGCATGTCGATGATCTCGACCTCCGGAAGAGGTCGCTGCTCCACGCGGTCGGGCAACTCGACCAGAGCGTATTTATTTTTGTTCGCGTTGAAATAGGATTCGAGCGACGGCGTTGCCGAACCCAGGACCACAACGGCATTCGCCATCTTGGCGCGCATCACGGCAACATCGCGAGCATGATAGCGCGGCGATTCCTCCTGTTTGTAGGAAGAATCGTGTTCTTCGTCGACGATGATGAGGGCAAGATCGGCAACCGGCGCGAATACGGCAGAGCGCGTGCCCACTACCATGCGCGCTTCGCCCGCCTTGA
>Ga0209333_1000405_pt1 | contig 24113 bp, 20 predicted proteins | sample BlaSpr_A8_OM2_O3_FD_187982 | JGI IMG/M metagenome (GOLD analysis project Ga0209333, IMG submission 187982) | Forest soil microbial communities from Thunder Bay, Ontario, Canada - Black Spruce, Ontario site 2_A8_OM2_O3 (SPAdes) (version 2) | ecosystem: Environmental > Terrestrial > Soil > Boreal... | reverse complement strand
CGGCGAGATCCGCAAGTGGATCGGCGCGGGCACCGAGGTGCTCGACGTGGGCGGCAAGCTGGTGCTGCCGGGCTTCAACGACGCGCACGTGCACTTCGTCAGCGGAGGCGAGAGCTTGGCCGGCGTGCAGTTGCGCGACGCGAAATCCGAGGACGAGTTCCGGCGGCGCATCGCGGAGTTCGCCGCTAAACTGCCTCCCGGCCGCTGGATTACCGGCGGCGATTGGGACCATGAGAACTGGACTCCCGTGCGCCTGCCCACCCGGCGGTTGATTGACGCCGTCAGCGCGGGCCATCCGGTTTTCGTCAACCGGCTGGATGGCCACATGGCGCTGGCCAACTCGCAAGCGTTGCAACTCGCGGGCATCACGCGCGATACGCCGGACCCGCCGGGCGGGACCATCGTTCGCGATGTAGCCGGCGAACCGACTGGAGTGCTGAAGGATGCGGCCATGGAGCGCATGGATCGCGCCATCCCGAAGCCATCGGAGGATCAGATTGCCGAGGCCGTGCGTGCGGCTATGCGCTACGCCGCGGAGAATGGCGTCACCAGCGTGCAGGATATGTCCGCCGCGCCGGACATACTGCGCGTGTATCAGGCGCTGCTGGCGCTCGGCGAGTTGACCGTGCGTGTCTCCGGCCACCAGCCATTGGCCGCATGGCAGCGGCTGGCGGCGGTCGGCCTGCGTGCGGACTTTGGAGGCGAGAAGCTGCATATCGGCGGTCTGAAGGGTTTCGCGGACGGTTCATTGGGCTCGACCACGGCGCTCTTCTTCGAGCCTTATCTGGATGCGCCGAACACCGCGGGTCTGGCGAACAGCGAGATGATCCCGGAGAGCAAGATGCAGAAACATATTCTGGATGCGGATCACGCGGGCTTGCAGATAGCCGTGCACGCCATCGGCGATAAAGCCAACCATCTGGTGCTGGGAATGTACGAAGAGGCCGAGCGGCAGAACGGGCCTCGCGACCGGCGCTTCCGCATTGAGCACGCCCAGCACCTGCGCATGGACGATATCCCGCGCTTCGGCAAGCTGCATGTAATCGCTTCCATGCAGCCGTATCATTGCATTGACGATGGCCGCTGGGCGGAGAAGCGCATCGGCCCGGAGCGCGCCAAGGGCACTTACGCGTTCCGCGCGCTGCTGGACTCGGGCGCCGTGTTGGCATTCGGGTCTGACTGGGATGTAGCTCCCATGGCGCCGTTGCTGGGTATCTACGCCGCGGCCACGCGTCGCACGCTGGACGGCAAACACCCGGACGGCTGGATACCGGAACAGAAGATCACAGTTGCCGAGGCCATTCGCGCTTATACGATGGGGTCGGCTTATGCCAGCTTCGATGAGAAGATCAAAGGGTCGATTGAACCCGGCAAGCTGGCGGATATAGTGGTCGTTTCGGACGATATCTTGAGCATCCCGGCGGTGGAGATCGAGAAGACGCGCGTCGAGACAACTGTGTTCGATGGGAAAGTGATCTATCGGCGAAGCGCGCCGGAGAAGCGGGTACAATAGGTTTATGGCGGCAGCAACCGGACTGACGATTGACGATTTCGAGCGGCTCCCCGAGGTTCTCGCGCGCAATCATGAACTGGTGGATGGAGAGTTGGTAGACGTGTCCGGCAACAAACCTCAACACAACGAGATCCGGGATTCCTTGGTAGAACTCCTGCGGCCTTTTGTGCGGGAGCATCAACTCGGCTATGTCATTTCCGAGCAGGAATACGACTTTGAGGGCAATGCCCACGGGCCTGACGTGAGCTTCTACAACAGATCGAAACGCCGGCTGTTAGACAAAGCCCTGCGGGTTCAGCGGTTTGTGCCGGACTTGGCCATTGAGATCGTGTCGGCTAACGATACCTTCGAAAGCCTGGCTAAAAAGGCGCAGCGTTATCGGCAGTGCGGCACACAGGAAGTCTGGATCTTTTCCGTGGAAACCAGGCAGGCCCATTTGTACTCCGAACACCGGCGAGTCATCCTGGACGAGAACGACGACTTCCGTCCCGAACCCATCCCTGGATTCTCAATCCGCATCGGCGACCTGCTGGACCGGTATTGACATCGCGGCAAAATTAAGTCATACTTCCATCGATAGACGATGGGAAAGACCGACGCGTCCGAAATTCTGCCAGGCACGCTGGACCTCCTGATCCTGCGGGCCCTGGCCGCCGGGCAGATGCACGGCTACGGCATCGCGCAACGGCTCCGGCAGGTCTCGGACGACGTGCTCCAGGTGGGCGAAAGCTCGCTCTACCCCGCCCTGCAGCGGCTGCTGCTCAATGGCTGGGTGAAGGCGGCGTGGGGCGCGTCCGATAACAACCGGCGCGCACGCTACTACACCTTGACTGCCGCCGGGCGGAAGCAACTCGCCGCGGAGCGCACGGAATTCGCCCGCGTGGTGGGTGCAATTGAAAAAGTCCTGAACATGGCATGAGCTTGCACCTTCACACGTGGTTCTCGCGGGCTTGGCGCCGCGTTGTGTTTCGCTGGCGGCGCGCGCAGCTCGGCGATGAACTGGCGGAGGAACTCAAGTTCCACCTTGCGCTAAAGGAGCAAGCCGACGGCGAGTTGAGCCGTATACAAATGGGCAACATGAGCATAGCCGCAGAGGAGTGCCGCGATATGTGGAGTTTTCTGAGACTCGAAAGGCTATTGCAAGATATCCGTTACGCCGCGCGTATGTTCCGGCAGACGCCGGGCTTTACGGCCATCGCGGTCCTCTCGCTGGCCGTGGGAATCGGCGGGAACGCGGCGATGTTCACCCTGGTGAACACTCTCCTGGTTCGCCCGCTGCCGTACCGCGCACCAGACCGCCTGGTGCGCATCACGGGCATCTTTCCGCGCGCCGCCGTGCCCTTCTTTCAGCAGCGGACGCGCACCCGGGATGTCGCCGCCGTCAGCGCCGGTTCCGAATACAACCTTACCGGACAGGGTGAAGCCATCCGCATCGTGGGGAGCGCTACTTCGGCGAACGCCTTTTCCGTACTGGGAGCTTCGGTGGCCGCGGGACGCAGCTTCGAACCCGGTGAAGATTCCCCCGGACGCGACGCTGTGGTCATCCTGAGCAATTCCCTTTGGCGAACCACGTTCGGCGGCGATCCTTCGGTAATAGGCCGCGTGATCGCGCTGAACGGCATGCATCGCCAGATCGTCGGCATCATGCCGCCCGGATTCAGCTATCCGTCCGCGCAAGTCCAGGCATGGGTGCCCATGCGTTTTGACCCATCCAATTTTCTGGAATACTGGGCCGGCCAATTTGTGCCGCTGGTAGCCAGACTGCGCCCCGGAGCCACCTTGGCCGAGGCGCAGCGCGAGATCCAACCCGTAATCGCCGACTTCCGGAAGACGTTCCCGTATCCCATGGCGCGCGATTGGAATCGGGATTCCACCGCCATCCCGCTGCAGCGCGATCTGACCGGCGACATACGCGGCAAGCTCGTCATTCTGCTCTGTTCCGTCGGCCTGGTTCTGCTTATCGCATGCGCCAATGTCGCCAGCCTGCTGCTGTCGCGCGCCACCACGCGGCGCAAGGAAATCGCGCTGCGCGTGGCATTGGGGGCGTCCCGGCTGCGGGTCGTTCGCCAACTGCTGACCGAGAGCGTCTTACTGGCGCTGATCGGCGCCGGATTGGGAATTCTCCTCGGAACCGGCGCGCTTTCCGTTTTCAGATCGCTGTTGCCGTCGTCCACGCCGGGTCTGGCGCAGGCCGCCATCGACTGGCCTATCGCCGCGGCGGTAGCGGGGTTGGCGATCGTCACTGGCTTGGCGTTCGGTATCGCGCCCGCGCTCAGCGCGTCCCAAATCGATCTCGCGCAAGCCATACGGACCGGCAGCCAACGGTCGACCGCGGCAATCTGGACGCGGCTCCGTGGCGCGCTCATCGGCGCGGAAGTCGCGCTTACTGTGGTGCTGGTGGTGAGCGCGGGGCTGCTGATCAAGAGCCTGTACACGCTCGCTGAAGTGCATCCCGGTTTTCAAGCGCAACAGATCCTGACCGTGCGCATCAGCCCGAACGCTTCGTTTTGCACGCAGCGCGGGGCGTGCATCGCTCTGTACGAGCGGCTTCTGGAAGGCGCCCGCGGCGTCTCGGGTGTCGCCGGCGCCGCGATTGCAAGCGCGGTTCCGCTGGATGTCGAGCAGCCCGATCTGCCTGTGGATGTGGAAGGGCATCCTAAGTCGGTGGACCACCCCGCCCCCATGCTCTGGTCGGGTGCAGTCAGTCCCGGCTACATTCACATGCTGCACATTCCGCTGTTGGCTGGCCGGAACGTCACTGAGGCGGACGGCGCCCAATCCGCCGCCGTCTTGTTGATTTCCGCGTCCACGGCTAAGCATTTCTGGCCAGGGGAGAGTCCCATTGGCAAGCACATTAAGGCAGCCGGCGAGCAGCAATGGAGAACGGTCGTGGGCGTGGTCGGCGATGTCCGCCAGTACAGCCTGAACAACGCCCTGCCCGACTGGATTCAAGGCGCCATCTACATGCCGTACGCGCAGGCCGTGCGAGAAGACGGGCAAATTCCGGCGGCCATGACGCTGCTGGTGAAATCGCGCGCCAATACCGAGGGCCCCGCGCGCGAGATGCGAACACTGGCGCAGGATCAGGATCCGAATGTGCCCGTCGGCCCAGTCCAGCCATTGGAAGAAGTGGTGGCTGGCTCCATCGCCAATTTCCGCGCGACCATTCGCGTATTCATCAGCTTCGCCGCGGCCGCCATTCTGCTGGCCGCCATCGGGATTTACGGCCTGGTCTCGTATTGGGTGACGCAGCGGACATATGAAATCGGCTTGCGCGTGGCCATCGGCGCGACCAGGAAACGGATCGTCTCCATGATCCTGGCCCAAGGCTTGCAGGTCGCTTTGTATGGCATCGTGGCGGGCGTCATCATGGCACTCGCGCTAACGCGCTTCCTGGCCAGCCTTCTCTATGGAGTTGGCCCCACCGATCCCTTGACATTCGCGGCGGTGACCGCGCTGGTGCTGGGCGTCGCAATCACCGCCACGGCCTTTCCGGCATGGCGGGCGTCCCGCATCGATCCCATCAAATCGCTACGCGTGGATTGAACAGACATCCCCTTATACTGAAGAGATGGGCTTCCACCTGAAGGTCAACTACAGTCCCAAGGGCGATCAAGCCACCGCCATCGAAGAACTGGTGCGCGGCGTGCGCGACGGCGAATCGCATCAGGTATTGCTGGGTGTCACCGGCTCCGGCAAGACTTTCACCATGGCCAAGGTCATCGAGGCCATCGGGCGGCCGTCGCTCATCATGGCGCACAACAAAACCCTTGCCGCGCAACTCTACCACGAATTCAAATCCTACTTTCCCGAAAACGCGGTGGAGTACTTTGTCAGTTACTACGATTACTATCAGCCGGAAGCGTACATTCCATCGAGTGACGTTTACATCGAAAAAGAAGCCACCATCAACGACGAGTTGGATAAGCTGCGCCTTTCCGCCACCCGTTCGCTGTTCGAGCGCCGCGATTGCGTGATCGTAGCCAGCGTGAGCTGCATCTACGGCCTGGGCTCGCCCGAAGCCTATTACGGCATGCTGCTGATGCTCGAAAAAGGGCAGAAGATTTCGCGTAACCAGATCGTCTCCCGCCTGGTGGATATTCTGTACGACCGCAACGATATGGACTTCCGCCGCGGCACGTTCCGCGTGCGGGGCGACGTCATCGAAGTCTATCCCACTTACGAAGACTACGCCTACCGCATCGAAATGTTCGGCGACGAGATAGAAAGTCTCTCGCAGATCGACCCGCTGCTGGGGCAGGTGCGCCAGACTTACCAGCGGCTGCCCATCTATCCCAAGACGCACTACGTCATGTCCGAGGAGACCAGAAACTCGGCCATGGCCAGCATCCTGACGGAGCTTCAGTGGTGGCATAAGGAACTGGAAAAGCAGGGCAAGCTCATCGAGGCGCAGCGCCTGTGGCAGCGCACCATGTTCGATCTGGAGATGATGAAGGAGATCGGCTACTGCCACGGCATCGAGAACTATTCGCGTCATTTTTCCGGGCGGCTGCCGGGCGAAGCGCCCCCCACTCTGCTCGATTACCTGCCGCACGATTCGCTGATCCTGATCGACGAGAGCCATCAGACCATTCCGCAATTGCACGGCATGTATCACGGCGACCGCTCGCGCAAGGAAGTGCTGGTGTCGCACGGATTCCGCATGCCCAGCGCGCTAGACAACCGCCCGCTTACGTTCGAGGAGTTCGAGCATCGCGTCAACCAGGTCGTATTTGTTTCGGCCACGCCCGGCCCGTTCGAACTGACTAAGACGGCCGGCGTGGTGGTGGAGCAGATCATTCGACCTACCGGCTTGCTGGACCCGGAAGTTGAAGTCCGTCCGGTGAAAGGACAAGTGGACGATCTGCTGGGGCAGATCCGGCGGCGAGTGGAAAATAACCAGCGCGTGCTGGTAACTACGCTTACGAAACGGATGGCCGAAGACCTTGCGGAATATTACTCCGAAGTGGGCGTACGCTGCCGCTATCTGCATTCCGAAGTGAGCACCCTCGACCGCCTCAAGATCTTGCGCGACCTGCGGCGCGGCGAATTCGATGTGCTGATCGGAATCAACCTGCTGCGCGAAGGCCTGGACCTGCCGGAAGTGTCGCTGGTGGCGATTCTGGACGCCGACAAAGAAGGCTTCCTGCGTTCTAGCGGGTCGCTGATCCAAACCATGGGGCGCGCGGCCCGCCACGTAGAAGGCCGCGCCATTCTGTACGCGGACGTGACGACCGACAGCATGAAAAAGGCCATCGAGGAGACCACCCGCCGACGGCGCACGCAGCAGGACTACAACGAACGGAACGGCATTACGCCGCAGTCGATCGTCAAGCCTATCGATATGAGCCTGGTGGCGATCGCGGAGGCCGACTATGTGACTGTGCCGCTCGAATCGGACGATGAGATCGACCGGATGACGCCGGAGCAGCGCGACCGGTTGCTGGGCGAATTGGAAGATCGCATGCGCGAGGCCGCGCGCAAGTTCGAGTTCGAGAAGGCGGCGCAGATTCGAGACAAGTTGAAGGCGTTGCGGGCGAGTTCGATGCAAGGAATCGGGGCGGCGGCAATTTAGCCGGACGAACCTCTAAGCCTTCGTCCCGGCTCAAACATCCGCGTTGTCCGGATATACTCTGCCGCTCGCCTTACGCTGGGACGGTTATGGGGATCTTGTACTCCGGCGGTAGCCACTTGTCCAGGTGCTGGAGCCTACGTGAGTGATGGCGCGCTAAGCGCAATGCTTGAGCCGAGGTCGGCTTGGGATTCGGATCCTCCCGATAGGGCTTCCCCGTGGCGAGTACTTCGCGATTCTTCCGCACAATCCAATGGGCGGTAGCCAACAGAGCGCGTTTGTGCTGTATGCGAGGCTCGAGTTTGGCAGGTCGAGTCCTTCCTGCGGGAGGCGCTGCAGGCGCACTCCACCAATGCCCGGCGCGTCAAGGGATTGTCCCGGCTGGTGGGGCCACTCTTCCCCTTTCCCGCGCTCTCGTTATTCCTGGGACTCACCCCTGTCCAGGAGGCCAATTGTCCAGCTTCCGGAAGCCGAAGACCTCCGTGTTCATGTTGCTCTTCGCGCTACCGCTCACTACAGGGTACGACAGCCTCTCGCCGGGTCAGGTTCAGCCTCGGGAGGAATGACCCCTCGCCATTACGCCGAACCGCCCTTTTTCACCATACACCTGGAGCGCTACGCCTACGTCCCTTTTCATGGCTTCAGGGTGGCCCGTCGCGGGCCATGAGTGGTTCATCGGCGGCCATTATTCTTTGCCCTCAATCCGATCGCAACGCCTGTATCACATCGACCCGCGCCGCACGCAAAGCGGGCAGCAGCGACGCCACCACCGCCGCCGCCAGCAGCACGGCCGCCGATCCCAGCACCACCATCGCGCCAGGCGTCCGCACAGCCTCGAAATAGCTGGCCGCCAGCTTTGCCAGCGCGTACCCGCACACCGCGCCCGCAGCCACGCCCGCCGCCGCTATCACTGCGCCCTGCGCGATCACGCCCGTCACCAGGTGCCGCGGTTGCGCGCCCACCGCCAGCCGGATGCCGAACTCGCGCGTCCTATGGCTCACCGAAAACGCCAGCACGCCCGCCACGCCGACCACCGCAATAGCCAGCGCCACCGCTGCGAAGCCTCCGAACACCAGCGTGTTCAGCCGGTCGGGCGTCAGCACTTCGGCGCGGATATCTTCCAGCGTCGCAGCGCGCTCCACCACCTGGTCCGGCGACATCGCGCGGATAATGCGCGTCACCGGCGTCACCAGCGCGTACAGATCCCCGTGCGCGTGCACGAACAGACGTCCGCCCCAGATGGGCAACTGCTCAAACGGGTGATACACGGTCAGCGCCGGACCCGGGACCACGTTCTCGTCGTCGACATCGGCAACCACCCCCACGATGCGCCGCGGGCCCATGCTAATATCGATGAACTTCATTACCGGATCGGTCCACATCAGATGATGGTTGACCGCGTCCTGATTCGGAAACATGCGTTGCGCCAAGCTCTGGCTCACGATCACCACAGGCTCGCCATTGCGCCGGTCGGAATCGTTGAAATCGCGCCCGGCGATAATCGGGATGCCCAGCGCCGCGAAGAACCCCGGCGAGATGTTGCGCAAGCGACCGCGTGGATCTCCTTCCCCCGGCGCGCGATTGCGGCCTTCGACGGAGAATTCGAATCCGGGACCGAAGCCGCCCGCGTCTCGCCACGGCACCACGACTCCCATCGCCACACGATCCACTCCGGGCAGCTCCGTAATGCGGCGGATGGCCTCCTTGTAGAAGCCGACAACTTGATCGGGCGTCTTTCCGTAGGCGCTGGCGGGCACGTTCAACGCCAGCACATGGCGCGTGTCGAAGCCGGTATCGACGGCTTGCAGAGCCAGCAGCGTCTTCAACAGCATGCCCGCGCCGGCCAGCAGCACGAAGCTCGCGGCGATCTGGGTGACGGCGAAGACCCGCAGCCGCCGGTTGGTGCTGCCGGTAATGCGCAGTCCGCCGGCGGCCAAACTCAATCCGCGCGCGCCGGGGGAAGGCAGACGCGGGACGAACGCCAGCAGCAGGGCCGCGACTACGGCCAGCGCGGCGCCGACCCAAAGCATGCTGGAATCCACGGTCAGATCCAGCGCGCGGACTGAGAAGCGGGAAGCGTAACGCGCCAGGATGGCTGCCATGGGCCGGGCGCTAAGCACGCCGACCGCTGCGCCCGCCACACCCAGCAGCAGCGTCTCCGCCAAAAGCGTCCGGCGTAGCGCGCCCGAACTTGCGCCCAGCGCCGCGCGCACCGCCAACTCGCCTTCGCGCCGCACGGTACGCGCGAGAATCAGGTTGGCAACATTGGAGCAGGCGATCACGAAGACGAGGCCCGCCGCCGCCAGCAGCACCAGCAGCACGGTCTTGGCGCGCGAGGTGATCTGGTCGCGCAGCAGCACCGCGTCGATTCTGAAATCCGCCTTTACGGGATAGGCTTCGGGGTGCTCCTTCAGCATGACGCTGTGGACCGTCCGCAGTTCGGCGCGTGCGGATTCCAGCGTTGCGCCGGGCGCCAGCCGCGCGAACAGATCCGTCATCCGATGCACCCGCCCGGTGACCATGGTGGCCGAGAGATGATGCGGGCTGGTGACCACGTTGGCGAAGAGTTCGGTTTCCGCCGGATATGGCACCGACGGTTCCACCACTCCCACGATGGTGGCGGTGCGCTCCCCGAGCCTGACCGTCCGGCCGATAACGCTGGGGTCGCCTTTGAGTCCCGTTTTCCAGAAGCGGTACGTCAGTACGGCGGCTCCCGCCGCGGTAGGGCCATCGTCTCGTGCATCCAGCAGGCGGCCGAGCACCGGGTGCAATCCCATCACCGCGAAATACGATCCGCCAACCACGCCCGCCTGGATCTCGCGCGGCTCGCCCAGGCCGACCATGGTGAAGCCGATGGTGGAGAAGTCGCCGAACGCGGTCAGCGATTTCACGCGCTCGCGCAGGTCGCGGATCTCGGGAACGGAGAAGGCGGCATTCTCAGCGCCGATGCCGCGTGCGCTCTGATGGATATAGATCAGCCGGTTCTCGTCGCGGTTGGCGAGCGGGCGCAGCAGCACGCCGCGCACAATACTGAACATGGCCGAGTTTGCGCCGATACCCAGCGCCAGGGTGAGAACAACCGTTAGGGTCAGGCCCTTGGTGCGGATGAGCGAGCGGACCGCGAACTTCAGGTCTCGCACGAAGGTGATGTAGCTTTCGGTCATATTTTGCTCCTTCCTATCTGCCTATATGTCTCTTCCTATATGTCGAATGGCCCGCCTCAAAATCGACAGGTTTGCAACGCTAATGTGTGGGCACTCCCGGCATCTCGGCCACTGCCCGGATTTCAATGATAACCCGAAGAGCCTGGGCGGTGGGCCCCAGGAAGTCCGCGGCGATGGCGATCGCTTCGTCGCGATCCGTCGCTTCTATTAAGGTGTATCCGCCAACCAGTTCGCGCGTCTCTGCAAATGGACCGTCGGTTATCACGCGCTTGCCCTCGCTCACGCGGACCGTGGCAGCGCTGGACGAAGGATGCAGTGGCGAGCCGCCCAGAAACTTCCCGTTGGCGATGAGCTGTTCCACATGTGGCATAGGTCCAGCCATGATCTGCTGCCGCTGGGCCTCGCTGAAGTTGAGCCAGGCTTTTTCGTCCAGGTACGTCAATAAAAGGTATTTCATTTGAATATTCGCCTCCACCGGTAAGTCGAACGGTGCGCGCCGGAATCGACAACGTCGGCGGTAAACCTGCATTGTCGCTCCAGGCACCATCTGATATAGTGTTCCGCATGAGCCGAACATCGATTGCGCGGATTTCCGCGGGTACGCTCCTGCTTGCGGGTTGCTGGGTCGCTTACACCCAAAACCAGGGCAAACAGCCTCCGGCATTGACGCTGAACAAGGTCAAGGACGACCTTTACGAGATTGAAGGCGACGGCGGGAATGTGGCGGTGTATGTTACCGGCGAGGGCGTCATCCTGGTGGACGATAAGTTCGAGCAGGACTACGAGAATATCATGGCGAAGGTGAAGAGCGTGACCGACCAGCCGGTGAAATACGTGATGAGCACGCACCATCACTCCGATCATAGCGGCGGCAACGTCAAGTTTATCTCCAGCGCCGAGATCATTTCGACGGCTAATGCGCGGGCCAACATCGTGGAGCACAAGCAGCCCAACGCGCCGGCCAACCTGACTCCGGCGCGGGTAGTGTTCACCGAAGAGTGTTCCGTGTTTCTGGGCGGCAAGGAAGTGCGCGCGCGCTATTTCGGCCGCGGCCACACCAACGGCGACGCGGTGGTGTACTTTCCGGCGCTGCATACTATTCACACCGGCGACCTGATGGCCGGCACGACTCCGCTGATCGACTACGGGGGCGGCGGCAGCCTTAAGGCGTGGACCCAGACTCTCGACGGCGCGCTGCAGCTCGATTTCGATACCGTGATTCCCGGGCACGGTCCCGTGACGACGAAGGCCGGCTTGCTCACTTACCGGAACAATGTCGAGAAACTGCGCAATCGCGTCGCGGGTTTGATTCACGAGGGCAAGAGCCAGACGGAGGTCGGGCAGGTGATGATGGCTGAGTTCGGTTGGGGTCCGAATAGCATGCAGATGCAATGGAGCCTGCCGGGAATGATGACGGAGTTGAAGTAAGCATAATATCGATATTGGCAAGTCGTGGAAGTCGGCTACGCCAGCCCCGTTTTCTCGTTCAGAACGTGGAACGGATCGATCAAGGACGGGGGCTCGTTCCACGCCGCGCGCGGCTATCGCCCGAAGAAGTGACGGGTGAGCCGGCGGTGGCCCTTAATCCTGGCGGGCCAGCGCCTCGAACTGCTCCTCAAACGCCCGGATGGCGCTGACGACGTCTCTAGTGCGCTCCAGCATGCCAAGGTGTTCACCTATTCCGATTAGGCGGGCATCCGGTTTGTAAATCGCCGAATGTTCCACTTCCCAAAAGAGGCCGGTCAGCATCGAGACGACCTGATATTCCCCCTTGACCTTGTTGCTCGCCTGGCAGTAGCCGTAGTATTTAAGCGCCTGAACTTCGCCGTCGTCTTCGACAGGGTCTGAAGTCCAGGTATCGAACTCCTTACGCAGTAAGCGATCGATTTCAGCCAACCGGCGTCGCGGGAACGCCAGGACGCGGACGCCGGCAAGGTCGTTCAAGCTCGCCAGCGTATAAATCTCCGGCCGGCTTCTCTGGAAAGCCCTGTCTCTTGATGCGCCCGAAGCTTCTCGAGCGCACTCTCGCAAGACCTAACCCGGCACTTCACGGCCAATCTTTCGTGTCTCTCCAGTCCTCCGGAGATTGGCGGCACGGATACCGGATCTTGGCTTCGAGCCGGTCCGCCACCCGGTGGATCTCCTGCAGAAGTGCGAAAATACTCTTCGCGCAGCCGATCCTCGACAGTGCGCCCAGCTTCAGCCAAGCGCAGCCTCGATCTCGCGTCTGACTTCTTCAGGCGGCTCACCGGAGTTTAGGTAAAACTTCCATTCCTTGCCATCAGTCTCGTCGCGAATCGCACTTTCAAGAGTCTTCTCGTCTTTGTCCTGAGCGTATTGCACGCTGATGATCTTCTTGCTCTTCCGATTGAAGTAGACCCTTCGGTCGAAGTTGTAGGCGAATCCGTATTTGTCCAGAATGTGCTGCTTTGTGTCCAGTGTCCTCGATTCAATTTTCAAGGTCGCCACCTCCCTCACTCTCAATTAACCCATCTCCCCCTAGCCGCCCGTCGTTGAACTCCCAGCCGTCTGAAGGCCCGCCCCGCCAATGAACTCCGGTTGCATTTGCCGCGCGAGCGGCGCCAGCCGCTGGCTCCTGTAACAATACGCCGCGCCGATGAAGGCCTTGAAAAGGGGATGAGGCTCCAGTGGCTTCGACTTGAATTCCGGATGGAACTGGCACCCTAGCATCCAAGGATGCTCCGGGATCTCGCAGATTTCCACGTAGGTCTGGTCGGGCGTTTCGCCGGTGATGCGCAGTCCGCAAGCGGTAAGGCGATCCTCGTATTCCCGGTTGAATTCGTAGCGATGCCGGTGCCGCTCACTGATATCGCGCGCGCCGTAGGCTTTCTGGGCGACGCTGCCCTCGGTCAGGTGGCACGGCCAGGCCCCGAGACGCATGGTGCCTCCCAAATCGTCGATGCCCTTCAACTCCCGCAGCTTGAAAATCACCCTATGCGGCGTTCCCGGATTGAATTCCGTCGAGTCCGCTTGCTCCAACCCGCAAATGTTGCGCGCGAACTCGATCACCATGGTTTGCATGCCGAGGCAGATGCCGAAGTACGGCACTTGATTCTCACGCGCAAAGCGAATGGCGTTCAGCATGCCATCGATGCCGCGCTTGCCGAAACCGCCTGGCACCAGGATACCGTCGTAGCCTTCCAACTGCCTTTCCCAATCCGGCCCATGCACGCCCTCGGCCTCGAGCCAGTTGATACTCACCTTCAACCGATGCGCCAAGCCGCCATGCAGCAGGGCCTCTTTCAGGCTCTTGTAGGAATCCTCGTACTCGACGTATTTGCCCACCAAACCGATGGAAACCTCGTCCATCGGATTCCGCATGCGATCCAGCATGGCGCTCCAGCGGCTCAGGTCGCGCGGCCCGCTTTCCAGCTTGAGCAGCCGCACCACCATCTCGTCCACGCCTTCATCGGCGAACACCAGCGGGACTTCATAAACCGATGGGACATCCCGGGCCGTCACCACCGCGCGCGCGTCCACGTCGCAGAACAGTGCGATTTTGTCCTTCATATCCGACGCGATGGAGCGCTCACAGCGGCACAACAGGATATCGGGCTGAATACCGATAGCGCGTAACTCCTTCACGCTATGCTGGGTGGGCTTGGTCTTCAACTCCTGGGCGGCGGCGATCCAGGGCACCAGGGTCACGTGCACGAAGACGCAATTGTCGCGCCCCTGCTCGTGGCGCATCTGGCGGATGGCCTCTAGAAACGGCAGCGACTCGATATCGCCGACGGTGCCGCCGATTTCCACGATGACCACGTCCACGTCCGCCGCGACTTTGCGCATAGCGGCTTTGATCTCGTTGGTAACGTGCGGAATGACCTGCACGGTTTTTCCCAGATAGTCGCCGCGGCGCTCGCGGGCGATAATCTGCTCGTAGATGCGGCCCGAGGTTAGATTGTTCGCCTGGGTAAGCTTGGCGTGCGTGAAGCGCTCGTAATGTCCCAAATCCAGATCGGTTTCCGCGCCATCGTCGGTGACGAATACCTCGCCGTGCTGGAAGGGGCTCATGGTGCCCGGATCCACATTCAGATACGGGTCGAATTTCTGCAGGGTGACGCGCAAGCCGCGGCTCTCCAGAAGGCTCCCAATGGAAGCCGCCGCGATGCCCTTCCCCAGCGACGACACCACGCCGCCGGTCACAAATACGTATTTAGCCATATGGTTTCGCAAGTTGCACCGAAGCCTCGAACAGCTTCGATACACGTTCCAGATCCTCGGGCGTATCCACACCCAGCGATTCGTACTCGCTCTCGACTACCCGGATAGAGTAGCCATTTTCCAGCGCGCGCAACTGCTCCAGCCGTTCAGTTTGTTCCAGCGGCCCCACCGGCAAATCGGGATATGCGAGGAGAAAATCCCGTCGGTAAACGTACAAGCCAATATGTTTGTAGAAGCCTGTCCCGCCATAAGGAATCGTCGACCGCGAAAAATAGAGGGCGTTGCCGGACCGGTCCGTGACCACCTTCACCACGTTGGGATCGCCCATCTCGCGCGGATCCTCGATGCGCTTCTTCATTGTGCCCATCCGGATGTCGTCGTCGTGGAGCAACGGCAGAATGGCGGCGTCGATCGCGGCGGGGTCGATCAGAGGCTCGTCGCCCTGTATGTTGACGATCAATTCGGCGTTACTGGCGGACGCCACTTCCGCCACGCGGTCGGTACCCGACAGGTGATCCGCGCGCGTCATACGCACAGGCGCTCCGAAGCTGCGCGCGGCGTCGGCGATGCGTTCGTCGTCGGTAGCGATGGTGACGCTGGTCAGGTAACGGGCCTGGGACGTGCGTTCGAATACGTGCTCCAGCATCGACTTGGAGCCGATTCGAGCGAGAGGTTTGCCTGGGAAACGGGAAGAGGTGTAACGCGCAGGGATAACGCCCAAAATTTTACGGCGCACAGGCGATTCTACCACAAAAGTGCTGTGCTACACTCATGAAAGAAGGAATGGCTGGGAAGCTGTGAGAGGCCTGCGATTTAGCCGCGTGCTGGTGGTGGCCGGCATCGTTCCGCTTCTCCGGATTTCCCTGGCACTGGCTATTGGAAACACCGTTGAGAGCGGCGATGGAAAGGGCGATGAAAAAACCGGCGGGGACCCGCAGGTTTCCATAGTTTCCCGCCCCAAGCCGGCGGCGCCGAGCGAGATTCTGCCGAAAGGCAACATCCGTGTCGATACCACGCTGGTGTTGATCCCGGTCACGGTCACCGACCCCCTCAACCGGTTTGTAACGGGGCTGGAAAAGGAGAACTTCCGCGTATTCGAAGACAAGGTTGAGCAGCAAATTTCGCAGTTCTCCAGCGAGGATGCGCCTCTGTCGGTGGGCATCATTTTCGATTGCAGCGGCAGCATGGGAAACAAACTGGAAAAATCGCGTCAGGCGGTGGCTCAATTCTTCAAGACGGCCAACCCCGAAGATGAATTCTTCCTGGTGGAATTCAACGACCGCGCCGATCTGGTAATTAAATTCACGACCAGCCTGGAAGAGATTCAAAATCGCCTGACCTTCACCCAGTCCAAGGGCAAGACGGCGCTGCTGGACGCCGTGTACCTGGGTTTGCACGAGATGAAGAAAGCGAAGAATGCCCGCAAAGCCTTGCTGATCATCTCCGACGGCGGCGACAACAACAGCCGCTACACAGAAACGGAAGTCAAGAACCTGGTGCGCGAGGCGGACGTACAAATCTATGCGATCGGCATCTTCGAATCGGCCGGCAATCGCAGCCGGACTCCCGAGGAGATGGGGGGCCCCAGCCTGCTGAGCGAAATCGCGGAACAGACCGGTGGTCGGCATTTCCCTGTGGAGAACATCAACGAACTGCCCAATATCGCGGAAAAGATCGGCATCGAGTTGCGCAATCAGTATATTATCGGCTACTCTCCGAAGAACCTGGAAAGAAATGGCAAGTACCGGCGGGTCCAAGTCAAGCTGGTCCAACCACGCGGGTTGCCGCCTCTCCGGGCGTTCTGGAGATTGGGCTACTATGCACCTACCCAATAAGAGAATCCTGACATCGGCGCTGTGCGCCATCGCTGCTTTTGGCCTGTGGGCCGCCGATACACCCGGACAACAAACCCCCGTCATCCGCGTGGATACGCGGCTGGTGGTCTTGCACGCCACGGTGGTGGATAAGACCGGCCACCTGGTGGTGAACCTACCGGAGAATGCCTTCCAGGTGTTTGAAAACGGCGTGCCGCAGCAGATCAAGGTATTCAAGCGCGAGGACATCCCGGTTTCCATGGGGCTGGTGGTCGACAACAGCGGCAGCATGCGCGACAAGCGCGCCAAGGTGGAATCCGCCGCACTGGCCCTGGTCAAAGAATCCAACCCGCAAGATGAAGTTTTTATCGTGAATTTCAATGACGAGGCTTTCCTGGACAAGGACTTCACCAACGACGTGAAAGACCTGCAGGAAGGTTTGGCGCGAATCGATTCGCGCGGGGGCACGGCCATGCGCGACGCCATCCGCATGTCCATCGACCACCTGAAGGAAAAAGCGAAGAAGGACAAAAAGGTGCTGGTGGTGGTGACCGACGGCAACGACAATAGCAGCCTGATCAGCCTGGAAAACCTGGTCAAATCGGCGCAGGATAGCGGGGTGTTGATCTACAGCGTGGGTCTGCTGAGCGAGGAAGAGCGCCGTGAGGCCAAACGGTGCCGGCGCGCCCTCGAAGAACTGTCTACGGTCACCGGCGGCGAATCCTATTTCCCCAAAGAGGCGGCCGAAGTGGATCGCGTCGCGCGCCAGGTGGCGCACGATATACGGAATCAGTACACGCTGGCTTATACGCCCGTGAATATCGCCCTGGACGGATCGTTCCGGCAAATCAAAGTGACGGCCAACGGGCCTAACCGGCCAACCGTGCGCACGCGGTCCGGCTACTACGCCACACCCGATGGCATCGGCGCCAGTGCCTCGGCCCGAAACTCCGGCAGCAATTAGCCTTGCGAGCAATGCTGCGAGTTCTCTGGCGGCTCACGCGCGGTTACCGGTTCAGTCCCTGGCGTAGTCCCTATCTCCGATGGCGCATGGAGACTTATTGGGGCTTTCACGCGGAACAAATCGGCTTCAGCGATTTCTGGCGATTTGCATGGCAGCGGCGGGCGGATTTGTGGCGCTATCTGCGGTGGGCGGGACGGATGCGCTGACTGCTTGTCGGGCAAGCTACTTGTCCGTCAGCGCGGCCACGCCCGGCAATTCAATTCCCGCCAGAAACTCCAGCGACGCTCCGCCGCCTGTCGAGATATGCGAGATCTGGTCCGCCACTCCCGCTGACTTGATGGCCTTTTCCGAGTCGCCGCCGCCCACCACCGACGTGGCGCCTGAAGCCGCAACCGCCTTCGCCAGCGCGACGGTGCCCCGGTCGAACGGCTTCTTCTCGAAGACGCCCATGGGGCCGTTCCAGATCACGGTCTTAGCGGTGCGGACTACGTGCGAGTAATGATCGATCGTCAGTGGCCCGATGTCCACGCCGATCTTGCCGTCGGGAATGGTATCGACGACCTGGCTCTCGGCGTTTTCCTTGATTTCGGACACCACCACGTGATCCACCGGCAGCACCAGCTTGTCTTTCAGCTCCAGAATCAGCTTGCGTGCGAGATCGACTTTGTCATCCTCCACCAGCGATTTACCCACCGGCTCGCCTTGCGACTTCAGAAACGTATAAGCCATGGCGCCGCCGATCAACAACTTGTCCACCACTTTCCCCAGATTCGCGATCACTTCGATCTTGTCGGAGACCTTGGCGCCGCCCAGAATCGCCACGCACGGCCGTGCCGGGTTCCTGGTTGCCATGGTGAGGTATTTCAACTCCTGCTCCATGAGCAGTCCGGCGGCCGCCTGCGGCATATAGGCGATCATGCCCACCGTGGAGGCGTGCGCGCGGTGCGCCGATCCGAACGCATCGTTCACATAAACGTCGCACAGCGCCGCCAGCTTTTTCGAAAACTCCGGATCGTTCTTTTCCTCTTCGGCGTGGAAGCGCAGGTTCTCCAGCAGCAAGACTTCGCCCGGTGCCGGCTGCATGGCTTCCACCGCTGGGCCGATGCAATCGGGCGCCATCTTGACCGGACGGCCCAGCAATTCTTCCAGGCGCTTGGCCACCGGCTGCAGACTCATTTCCGGATTGGGCTTGCCCTTCGGACGGCCCAGGTGTGAGGCCAGAATCACGCCGGCTCCTTGTTCCAACGCGTATCGGATGGTCGGCAGCGACGCTTTGATGCGCTTGTCGCTGGTGATTTCCTGGCCGCCGGGGGCTAAGGGTACGTTGAAATCCACACGAATGAAGACGCGCTTATTTTTCAGATCGAGATCGCGAACGGATAGTTTAGGCATAAGAAGCTCTCTGGCAGCAGGAAGTGGCGCGCCTTTCAGTGGCGCTCAAGATTATCTAGCCGGTCGCCATGCTCGTCGATTTGCCGGTCGTGGATCTCCAGTATCCGTCCGAGCCGGTTCATGGTGTCCATTAGTTGAGCCAGGCGCTTCTCGTTGGCGCGGAACCGCTCCTCGTACTCCTTGCTGGCGTCCATCTGCATGTGCTGCCACAATTCCAGGGACCGCGTCAGAGCCTCCAGCCGCTCATCGATGGTCATGCTTTCAGTATATGTCACGCCTGCGGTTAGAATCGTCTTGTGGCGCGCAAAGTATCGTCTCTCGAAGAGCAGCTCGACCGTCTGGCGGAACTGCGCGGTCAACCTCCCTCGCCGGAGGGGCGCGCCGAAGTGGGCAAGTGTCTCAGCAGCAAAATGAATCTGGTGGCGGCCAAGGCCGCGCGCATTGCCGGCGAGTGGCTGGTGGCCGAGTTGACGCCGCAACTGGTGGAGGCTTTCGACCGATTCATGGTGAAGCCGGAGACCACCGACAAGCGTTGCGCGGCCAAAATCGAAATCCTCAAGGCGCTCTGCAAACTGGAATATTCCTCGCCGGACGTTTTCCGCCGCGGTGTGCGGCATGTCCAACTGGAGCCCACCTGGGGCGGCTCCGCTGACACCGCCGCCGAAGTGCGCGCGCTGGGCGCGATGGGACTGGCGCAGACGGACTACCCGGATGCCCTGGAGGAGATTCTGCCCCTGCTGCTCGACCCCCAACGCGATGCGCGCATCGGGGCCTTGCGGGCCATCGCAGCCTCGGGCCTTCCGGGCGGCAGGCTGCTGCTGCGCCTGAAAGCTCTCAGCGGCGACGAACCGGAGATTTTGGGGGAATGCTTCGCAGGCCTGTTGCGCGCGGCGCCCGCGCAATCGCCCGAGTTTGTGGCGAAGTTCCTCGATCATCGCGAAGAAGCCATTGCGGAAGCCGCTGCGCTGGCGCTGGGCGACTCGCGGCTGGAGAGCGCCTTCGCCGTCCTGCGCGAAGCCTTTGAGCGCACGCGAGCACCATCGCTCCGCCGCACGCTGTTGCTGGCCATCGCTCTGCTGCGCCGGGAGAACGCCATCGATTATCTGTTGGACCTAGTGCAGCATGGCGAAGGACTCACCTCGGCCGATGCAGTGGCCGCGCTGGCTATGTATGAGAAGGATCCGAATTTACAGGAACGATTGGACCACGCGCGCCGGAGTCGCACTTCCTGATCTCATGCCCCCTTCAAGTAAGCGAAGCGGGCGATAAACAGCAGGGTCAGTACGTAAACGAGCCAGCTCACTTCGCGAAACTTGCCGCAGGCGACCTTCAGCACCGTATAAGCGATGAACCCGCAGGCCAGCCCGTTGGCGATACTGAAAGTCAGCGGGATGGCCAGCATCGTCAGGAAGCCCGGAATCGAAACCTCAGGGTCTTTCCAATCTATCTCGCCTATCGCCGTCATCATCAGGCTGCCCACCACAATCAGGGCCGGCGCCGTGGCGGCCGCCGGGATAGCGCCCACAACCGGCGCAACGAACAGAGCCACTATAAACATCGCCCCGGTCACCATGGCCGTCACGCCGCTGCGGCCTCCGGCTGCGACGCCCGCCGCGCTCTCGATGTAGCTCACCACCGTGGACGTGCCGGTGAGCGAGCCGACGATAGTGGCGGAAGCGTCCGCATACAGGATGCGATCCACCCGTGGGATGGTGTGCGCGTGGTCGAACAGGCCCGCGCGCTTGCCCACCGCCACCAGCGTTCCGATGTTGTCGAACATATCGATGAACAGGAACACGAAAACGATTTCAAAGAAACCCAGCCGCAGCGTCGCGCTCACGTCCAGCTTCAGCGCGGTCGCCGAAAGGTCGAGAAAGCTGTAACGTTGCGGATTCCACACCACCAGACCGGCCGCGATTCCCACGGCGGTAGTGAGCAATATCCCGATCAGCATGGCTGCGGGCACACGCCGCGCCAGAAGGGCGGAGGTCGCCAACAAACCAAACACTGCCAGTAACGTGTGCGGATCGCGCAGGTTGCCCAAGGTCACCAAGGTGGCGGGATGCGGCACAATCAAGCCCGCGTTGCGGAACCCGATGAACGCGATGAACAGGCCCACTCCCGCCGCCACAGCCGCGTACAGTTCGAATGGAATCGCCGCTACGATCAACTGCCGGATGCCCACCGCGGTCAGGATCAGGAAAGCTACTCCGGAGACAAACACCGCCCCCAGGGCCGCCTGCCAGGGTATGCCCATACCCTTGACGACGGTGTAAGTGAAATAAGCATTCAACCCCATGCCTGGCGCGAGCGCGATCGGATAGCGCGCCAGAATGCCCATCATGAAGCTGCCAAATGCGGCCGAGATGCAGGTGGCCGCTGTGACGGCCGCGAGAGGCATGCCGGCTTCGTGCAGGATCTGCGGATTCACGAAGACGATGTACGCCATGGTGATGAAGGTGGTGAGGCCCGCCAGGATTTCCGTCTTCCAATTCGTGCCGAGGCGCTGAAATTCGAAGTAGGTTTCCAGGCGGGCGAGGATGGGCATCTCGGGAATATAACACGCGCGCTGGGCGGGTTCCCAGAAATTCTCCAGCAGGGCGCGGCAGAAGTCTCGGGTCGCGCCCACGCTTTCAAAGATTGCCCATCCCGCCATCGATCATGAGTTCGCTGCCAACCGTAAATGCAGATTCGTCGGAGGCGAGGAAGACAATCGCGTGGGCGATCTCGCTGGGCTTTCCGAAGCGGCCGGCAGGGACCTGGCTCTCAATGGAGGCGGCTACCGACCGGATTTCGGTCTCGGACAGGCCCAACTTGCTATAAAGGGACGTCGAGATGGGACCGGGGCTGACGGCGTTCACGCGGATGCCGCGCGATATCAGTTCGCCGGACAAGGTGCGGGCGAGTGACAGGAGCACCGCCTTTGTGGCGCCGTAAACGCTAGTGTTGGGCATGCCTATGTGCGCGTTGAGCGATGCGTTCAGTACAATCGACGCGGGATCGGCGAAGATTGGTAACAGCGCCTGCACCAAAAAAAACGGCCCCTTGAGGTTGATCGCAAAGGAGCGGTCGAACGCCGCCTCGTCCCATTCAGCGACGGGCTTGAGTTCGGCGATGCCCGCGTTGACGAACAGGACGTCCAGTGCGCCGAATTCCCGGCCAATGACCTCTGCAACCGCCTTCTGCGCGGCGGCATCGCTCGCGTCGGATGGGATGATCAACACCCCGGTCCCGAGTTCTTGGCGGGCAGCCTCGAGAGTCGCCGAGTTCTTGCCGGTGATGGCGATGCGCGCGCCTTCGCTCAAAACCGATGAGCGGTTTCCAGGCCGATGCCGCTGGTCCCGCCAGTGATGAGAGCACGCTTCCCCTGAAGCCTTTCCACGGATATTTTCTCCTTTTCCAGCCGTATCGTCGACTAGGCTTGTGTTGATTATCCAGCGAGTAAAAGGATGCAGACGGTGGCCCAGACGGCAAGCCGCCGCCGAGCAAGCCGGATCGCCGAATCGAGCAACCTTTACGTTATGGTCGGGCGCACCTAGGAAAGAACGGGCGTGCCGCAACGCGGTAGCATGAAATAGAGGGATCGAATGTTCACATGGATCTGCCCGACCTGCGGGCGCGAGGTGCCCCCGTCCTACGACGCCTGCCCGGACTGTGCGGCCAGAGAGAAAGCCCGCGGGGAACCCGCGCAAGCCCCAGCTCAAACTGCGCCACCCAGCCCACAGGGCGCCCTTGCGGCGCCCTCCGCTCCGCCCGTTTACCCGCCGCCAGCCGTGGCGCCGCTGCAGACCGCGCAGTATGCCGCTCCTCCCGCACATGCCGGACTGCCCACATGGCTGATGGCCATCCTCTTCGCGTTCGCGTTTGTGGGTGTGGGCGCCGGCGTGTACTTTGCAGTGCAGTATTTCCGAGGCGGGACTCAGGCCGCATCCACGCCGGTCGAGACTGTCACGGCGAAGAATCAACTCAAACAGAATCCCCTGCAAAAGTATGTCGAGGTGTCCGGTATCCGCTTCGTGGAGACGCCGCGGCACGAGACCGAAGCCCGCTTCGTGGTGGTCAACCATTCCGGCGCGGACATTGCGGACCTCGCCGGCACGGTGAACATTTGGGGTCGCACCGCCAAATCCGAAGAGGAAGCCGCCGGCAGTTTCAGCTTCAAGATGCCATCACTGAAGCCTTACGAGTCTAAAGAGGGGGTGGCGCCGCTCTCGACCAAGCTCAAACCATACGAATTGCCGGACTGGCAAAACCTCTCGGCCGAGGTGCAGATCACTTCGCCGCAATAGCGCCGGTCAGGATGCCGGCCAGCGCGTTTTGGCGGTAGTCGAGGATCGGCTGTGGCTGCTTGCGCACGGCCAGCCGGTGCGCCAGCCTGCCCAAGGCTCCGAAGGGCAATGCGTAATCCAGGCAGTCGGAAACCAGCGCTCCGTATTCGGTGGGTTTGAAACCGTGCCGGTGATGCCAGTGGGTGTAAGGACCCGCCGCCTGCTCGTCTACGAAGAAGAATGGCGGCTCATACTCCGTAATTACCGTCTGCCAATGCAACGGCAACCCCAGTCAGCGGATCTGGTAGTCGATCTTGGCGCCCTTTTGCATTTGAATACGTTCGGGGCGACATGATGCGCAAATTGAGCCACGGCGGCGTGATGCGTGCCAGGTTGTGGGGATTCTCGAAGAACGCGAAAGCTTCCCGTAACGAGACCGGCACGGCTATCGAACATTCCAGGCGGTACATCCTCATCTTAGCCATTAGACGATACTCGACGGTCATTCGAACCGTACATCGTCGATCAGCAGGTCGAACTTGCCGAGCGTGGGTGAACTGCCAAAGAAGACGCCCATCAGGTCATGTCCGTCCGTCCCATTGAACGCCTTCAGCGGGAAAGTGAACTGCTTCCATTCGGCGCCCGCTGCAAAATTCTGCGCCGCGGGCTGATAGCCGAAACTCTGCGCGAAGATCATTAACGTGTAGGCTCGCCCTTCGCCCTTGGCCCAGAATGATAGCGACTTCTTCCCGGACAGATTGGCCGGCGTCATCGTCGCTTTGCCCGGAGAAAATAGCGCGCCCGCCCATACCGCCGGCGCCTTGCCGGCGGCCGCTTCGCCGGAAATTTCGAGGCATCCCTGACTGCCGTGTGCGCCCCCCGCAGCGATCTTGATCGTAGCCGTGGACTTTCCGCCGATCATGGAATCGGTCGAGACCACCCATCCGGCGCCGAACTTTGCCTCCGGCTTGGCCTGCTCGAAATCGCTGACCAGTCCGCTCTCGGAACCGGCCGGGGGCGCTACGGCGGCTTGCGCTTTGGCTTGTTCTTTTTCTCTCGCGATGGCGGCGCTGAATCTGGCACGATCCGCCGCCACACCGTCTTTCCACACGCCGGCTATGTCGCGCGTCGCCAGAATATCGCTCGATGGATTGCCATTCACCAGCAGCAGGTCCGCGCGCTTGCCGGGCGCGATCATGCCGCGATCGTCCAAATGGAAAATGCGCGCGGCGGCGGAAGTG
>Ga0209333_1000403_pt1 | contig 24162 bp, 20 predicted proteins | sample BlaSpr_A8_OM2_O3_FD_187982 | JGI IMG/M metagenome (GOLD analysis project Ga0209333, IMG submission 187982) | Forest soil microbial communities from Thunder Bay, Ontario, Canada - Black Spruce, Ontario site 2_A8_OM2_O3 (SPAdes) (version 2) | ecosystem: Environmental > Terrestrial > Soil > Boreal... | reverse complement strand
TGTCCAATCTGCGGGATGACGCTGGAACCGCGCGTCCTGAGCGCCGCCGAGGAGAAGTCGCCGGAGCTGTCCGACATGACGCGGCGCTTCTGGATAAGCATCGCACTCGCGATTCCCCTGATCGTGATCGAAATGTCCGACATGATTCCGGGCCAGCCGCTTCAGCGCGTCATGCCCGACTCGATGCGAACGTGGCTTGAGCTGGTGCTGGCGACTCCGGTTGTGCTGTGGGCAGGCGCGCCGCTGTTCGTTCGCGGATGGCAATCGATCGTCAACCGCAGCCTCAACATGTTCACCCTGATCTCGATGGGCATCGGTGTCGCTTACGGCTACAGCCTCTTCGCCGCCGTCTTTCCGAATCTGTTTCCCGACTCGTTCCGCGCCGCCGACGGCTCCGTGCCCGTTTACTTCGAGGCCGCTGCCGCGATCACTGCGCTGGTGCTGCTCGGCCAGGTGCTGGAGCTGCGGGCTCGCAGCAACACCAGTAGCGCGATCAGAGCGCTGCTCGGATTGGCGCCGAAGACCGCGCGCGTGATCAGACCCGACGGCCGCGAAGAGGATATCGGACTCGATCGCGTCGTCCCGGGAGATCGCTTGCGCGTGCGTCCAGGCGAGAAGGTCCCGGTCGATGGCGTCGTAGTCGAAGGGAACAGCCCGGTTGACGAATCGATGATTACCGGCGAGCCGATCCCGGTCGAGAAGAGACCCAGCGACCGCCTGATAGGCGCGACCATCAACGGCACGGGCGGATTCATCATGCGCGTCGAGCGAGTCGGCAGCGACACGCTGCTCGCGCAAATCGTCCGCATGGTAAGTGAAGCTCAACGCAGCCGCGCTCCGATCCAGCGCCTCGTCGACGTGGTCGCGTCGTATTTCGTCCCGGCCGTGGTGCTCTCGGCCGTGATCACTTTCATTGTGTGGGCGATTGTCGGTCCGCAGCCGCGGATGGCCTATGCGCTCGTCAACGCGGTCGCGGTTCTAATCATCGCATGTCCATGTGCGCTCGGCCTCGCGACTCCGATGTCGATCATGGTGGGCACTGGGCGCGGCGCGACCGCCGGCGTGCTGATCAAGAATGCCGAAGCGCTCGAGATTCTCGGGAAAGTAAATACGCTCGTAGTCGATAAGACCGGGACCCTCACCGAAGGAAAACCGCGCCTGGTCTCGGTCACAGTGCTCGACGGATTCACCGAGGCCGATGTGTTGCGGATTGCCGCGAGCCTCGAACGCGGTAGCGAGCATCCGCTGGCGGCCGCGATCGTAGCGGGTGCGGAAGAGCGCAAGTTGACCCTCGCGGACGCCGAGGATTTCAAGTCGGTGACCGGCCAGGGCGTCACCGGGCGTATCGAAAGGCGCGCAGTCGCGCTTGGCAACCAGCAGATGATGAGCGAGCTCGGCGTTGGCTTTGACGCGGTTTCGGCCGATGCCGACGCGCAGCGAAAAGACGGCCACACCGTGATGTTCGTCGCAATCGACGGCCGTCCCGCCGGACTCATTGGCGTGGCCGATCCGATCAAGTCGTCCACGGCGGAAGCGCTCAAGATGCTGCAGGACGACGGCGTCAGAATCGTCGTCCTGACCGGCGACAATCGAACTACCGCGGAGGCCGTCGCCAAAAAACTTGGCATCGATCAGGTCGAGGCCGAGGTGATGCCTGATCAGAAGGCCTCCGTGGTGAAGCGTTTGCAATCGGAAGGTCGCATCGTGGCGATGGCCGGCGACGGGATCAACGACGCGCCCGCACTCGCGCAAGCGCAGGTCGGTATCGCGATGGGCACCGGTACCGACGTGGCGATAGAGAGCGCGGGCGTCACCCTGGTCAAGGGCGACTTGCGCGGCATCGCAAAGGCACGGCACCTCAGCCGCTCGACGATGAGCAACATCCGCCAGAATCTGTTTTTCGCGTTCGTCTACAACGTGATCGGGATACCGATTGCCGCCGGGGCTCTCTATCCCGTATTCGGCCTGCTGCTCAGCCCAATAGTCGCGAGCGCCGCGATGAGCATGAGCTCGGTGTCGGTTATCACCAACGCGCTCAGGCTAAGGAGAGTGCGCCTCTGAAGAAAGATCCGCTTCAGGGAGCGTCGAACAAATTCGAACTCGCCATCGCCGTCGTGGTTCCAACATTTGAACGGAGATTTTCATTTATATGCCCTTGGAATCTGCTGTTCCGCGTGACTCGATAACAATTAAAACCTCTACGCGTTCTGGCCAAGTGTCCGTAGCGAAGGGCTAAACTCGAGAGCACTAGCAGATTCAGCGCGATCGAGGTCAGCGAGCCGCCCAGGATGATGATCGGGCGAGCCTCTTGCCTGCCTCTGTGCGAGCGGTGACTTCGGAATCGTCGGCGATTCCGGTCTTCCTCCAGAAAAGCCGATCAACCCTTTCAACCGACGCACTGGATCTACAGTCCATGGCGCGCGGAATTCGACAATGAACAAAGGCATGATTTTCTGGCTTGGGCTGAACTTGGGCGCGAAAGGAGAGCTCGAATTCGAATCCGCTATTGCTTGATTCCGCCATCAGGTCGGGCAGACGGGTTGCGCGATCGGATCAGCCGCCCAAAGGTCCCGAAGATCAGCGAAGATTGGTCGCCGCCCTTGGGTCGCTCTCGCGCACACGCGCGAGCGGTGGCCCGGGGCTACGGTTCGACATTAGCGTGGAGCGCTTGTAAACTCGCACAGCGCTACGGGGAGAGAGTAAATCTCAGTGCCACGCGGCCAACCGAACCACTCTGCGAACGCTAAGTCCTTCGATGCGGCCGTGCGAGCGTAGCCACGGAAAGACGGAAAAGCCGTGGAAGCTCCGATCAAGTACGCCAAGAGCGGCGATGTTCACATCGCTTACCGCGTTTTTGGCGACGGTCCGCGCGACATCATTCTGGTCCCGGGAACTGTGTCGCATGTCGAGCTCTACTGGGAACTGCCTACCAACGAATACCTGCTCAGGAGATTGTGCGCGTTCGCGCGCGTGATCGTCTTCGACAAGCGCGGTCAGGGCCTCTCCGATCGCGTTGCCCAACAAACAATGGACGAGCGAGTGGACGATGTCCGCGCCGTGATGGATGCGGCCGGGTCCAAGCGCGCGACGATCTATGGCTGGTCCGAAGGCGGACAATTGTCGATCACGTTCGCCGCTCGCCATCCCGAACGAACCGCAGGTCTGATCCTATATGGCTCCTGCGCCTCGATGAAGTCGGAGCCGTGGGTCGTCCGCCCCGAGCAATTCGAATTGTTCACGTCGGCGATCGCGCGGCATTGGGGCGAGGGTATTTTGGTCAAAGTTAATGCGCCCAGCCGAAGGAAAGATGAAGCATTTCTGCAGTGGTTCGGACGCCTCGAACGAGCCGTGGCCAGCCCCGGCGCTATCGTCACTCTGCTGCGTGCCAACTATGAACTCGACGTGAGCGAGCTTCTACACTCTATTCATGCCCCGACCCTGATCCTGCATCGCGAAGGCGATGCGCTGATCCCGGTGCAAGCCGGGCGTTATCTGGCCTGGAACATCCCGGGAGCAAAATATTTCGAGCTGCCTGGCGGCGATCACCTCCTGCAGGCTTTCGATCTCGACGTTCTCGACATGCTGATCAATCGGATCGAAGAGTTCGTTACGCGCGTGCGGCCTCTTAAGAGACATGACGAGGTTCTCGGCAAGCAATTAGAAGCGGAAGCGCTCAGCTTGAGCGATCGCGCCGAGGTCGCGGCTGACGCTGATAGCGAATCGATGGCAGAGGCGATTGTGGAACTCGAGCGATGCCGCGAGACCATCGCGTCAGGCGGCGATATTGAGGATATCGAAGGGCTGCTGGCACGGGCGCAGGCGCTCGTCGCGTCCGCTTCAGGCTCGTGGGAGGAGTCCGAATCGCAATTCGTGCGTGCGCTTGCTAATTTCCGCCGTCGTAAGATGGCCTGGCAGGAAGCGCGTACCTTTGAAGTCTGGGGCCGCAGCCTGATGGCCGGTCTCGATCGCAGAGGTCTGATCGAGCGACTCGATTCGACCATCCAAACCTACCGGCGACGTAGCCGGGCGAACGACAATGACGCGGCGAGCGGTACCAAAATCACAGCGCAGGAGGAGTGCTCGCCCGCGGTTTTTCAGCGCGAGGGCGATTACTGGACGGTTTCGTGGCAGGGCAAAATTGTCCGGCTCAAGGACGCAAAGGGCTTTCATTACATCGCGTACCTGTTGGCGGATGCGGGTCATCAGGTGCCCGCGTATGAGCTGGCGTCTCTTGGAAGGACTGCGCAAGTCGAGGGCGCGGCTATTCTCGACCGCACCGTCGTAACCCTTGGCGACGCCGGACAGGTGATCGATTCGACGGCGCGCGCACGCTACAAACGACGCATCGACGAATTGCGCTCAGAACTCGCCGAGGCCGAGCGGCTCAACGACACTGAACGGGCATCGCGTCTGCGCTGGGAACTCGAGGCGCTTAGCGATCAGATTGCGTCGGCGGTGGGACTCGGCGGTCGCGCTCGCATCAACGGATCGCATCGCGAACGCGCGCGCCAGATGGTGACCAAGGCCGTCAAGACGGCAATCGTTAAGATCCGCGCCGGCAACGCGCCGCTTGGGCATCATCTCGCCACCTCGATCAAGACCGGCAATTACTGCACGTACGACCCGGGACCGCAGCATCTCGCCTGGCGCTTATAGCGCGTCCGAACCCGCCCAAATTTCATTTGTACCCACTCACTGCACTTCGTGCAGTGGCTTGTCACGCCTCTTGGTTGAGGCGGTTCCGCTTCTAAGGGAGCAAAGATTTAATCCAGGAGCACCTTTGGGGAGGAAACATCATATGGAACGTTTCGTCAGTATGGTTGTGAAGGCCGCGCGGGTTGCGCGAGTAGTGCTGCTGGCCTCGGCGCTATGCGTGGCAGCCGCATCCACCGGCCACGCGGCTTGCAAAACTATAACAAACCTTGCGCCGACGGCTTGCGGAGTCGTGATCTCAACACCCGGCTGCTACATCATTCGCAACAACCTCGCGGCCACCAGCGACAGTGGCGACTGTATTGAGATCACCGCGCCCGATGTCTATCTGAATCTCGCCGACGGTGAAGCGATAACGGGTACCGGAGCTGGCAGCACCGGCAATGGGATCCACGTGACCTCAACCGCTGCCGGAGCCACCATCGTGAACGGTTTTGTTTCCTCGTTCAATATCGGGATTCTCGCTGAAGCGCGAGTCCGGCTCGAAGGGCCTCTCGTGGAGTTCAGCAATGCCGACGGGATCCAACTGAGCAACGCAGCGGCAAGCAAGATCGTCGGCGCGATCGCCATCTACAATGGGTATAACGCCGGTATCGAAATCGACGGCTCGAATGACTGCTCGCTACTGAACGTCGCTGCGGCCGCCAACCCATTGGGGGTGCTTGTGTCAGGATCGAGCGGCACGGACATATCAAATGCAAATATCAACGGCAACGATACTTGGGGGATTTTAGTAACGCAGGCGAACAGCGCACCTTTCGCACTTTCAAACGGCGCAAACATTTCAGGTTCGTATGTCTACAGTAACGGCGTAGTCGGGATTTGGGTTTTAGGCGGGAATGGCAACAAGATTTCCGCGAACCAAATATATGAAAACGGCCGTTATGGCGTTTGGTTGGACGCTGCGGCGGGCAACGAGATTGGAGAGAATACCCTGTACGGCAACGGTATCGCTGACGTGTACCTTGGCTGTTCGGAAACCGGTCCAACCGGCAGCATTGGTTGTACAAATCGGGCGTCGGCGAACGAAATCGACCTTAACTCTTCTAACGGCAATGGCGATTATCCCTACGGCATAGTGATCGACGATAGTACTAACAAGTCGAACATGGTTCTCGACAATACCTCCACTATGCATACGACGGATGACATGTACGACTCGAACCCCAAAACCGCGAACACCTGGTTCGCCAATACCTTCACCACCGCGAGCGAGCCTTTCATCAACTGAGGCACGCGGCCATCAGGGTGACACAGTGCGGCTCGGATATCTGAGGATGTGGTACCCAAACGCGGGCAGCGACCTCAGTGACAGGTAGTTTATGGATGCTCCAATCAAATACGCCAGGAGCGGCGATGTTCACATCGCGTATCGAGTCTTCGGCGACGGCCCACACGACATCTTGCTGGTGCCGGGAACGCTTTCGCACGTGGAACTCTACTGGGAACTGCCGGTCAACGAATACATCCTGAAAAGACTCACCTCTTTCGCACGGGTAATCGTATTCGACAAGCGCGGCCAAGGGCTCTCCGATCGAGTCGCCGAGCAAAGCCTCGAAGAGCGAATTGGCGACGTGCGGGCGGTCCTCGATGCGGCCGGCTCGAAGCGCGTGGCAATCTTTGGCTGGTCCGAAGGTGGCCCGATGTCATTGATGTTCGCCGCCACCTACCCAGAGCGAACCTCAGCTCTCGTGCTCTTCGGCTGCTTTGCTTCGATGAAAGCGGAACCATGGGCCATGAGCCAGGAGCGATTCGACCTATTTCTGGCCACGGTGGACACGCACTGGGGCGAGGGCGTCCTCGTCCCCATCAATGCGCCGAGCATGCGGGAGAACAAAGCCTTCGTCCAGTGGTTTGGCCGGCTAGAGCGCGCCGCATCGAGTCCCGGGGGTATCCAAGTGTTGTTTCGAGCCGACTACGAGAATGATGCCCGCCATTTGCTGCCCTCGATCCGGGTGCCGACCCTGATCCTCCATCGCATGGACGATTCAACGATCCCGGCCGCATGCGGGCGCGACCTGGCTCAGAAGATCCCTGGGGCGAAGTATGTCGAGCTCCCCGGCGAGGACCATCTGCTCCAGGCCCTCGATCAGGATCTGCTGGATCTGCTTCTTGACGAGGTCGAGGAATTCGTTACCGGCGCGCGTCATCGCCCGGACCCGGACCGGGTACTTGCCACCGTGATGTTTACCGATATCGTCCGGTCCACCGAGCGCGCCGCCGAGATGGGCGACTTCAGATGGCGCGAGCTGCTCAACATGTACTACGCGGCGCTGCGAAAGGAACTCAGCGTTTTCCACGGCCGCGAGGTAAACACGTCAGGCGACGGCCTGCTCGCCACCTTCGACGGGCCGAATCGGGCGATAAGGTGCGCGTGCTCGGTACGCGAAAGACTGCGCCCTATGGGATTGCAGGTCCGCACCGGGCTCCATACCGGCGAGTGCGAGCTGATCGGTGACGATGTCGGCGGCATCGCGGTGCATATTGCGGCGCGCGTCGCGGCCACCGCCGAACCGGACGAAGTCCTGGTTTCCAGCACGGTCCGGGATCTGGTCGCCGGTTCCGGACTGCGGTTCGCAGACCGGGGCATGCATGCACTAAAGGGGGTGCCCGAGGAATGGCGTCTGTTCCTCGTTCATTAACCCATCGCCAAAGCCCGACCGCAACGCGGTCGCGTTTTAAACCGGGCTGCCAGCTTCGCCGCTGTAATCAGTGACCTCCAAGTTTTGCGAGCTGAGGAGCATCAAATATGATCCGACCATCGACAGAGTTCCTAAAGGCTGTTGGGGCCGGGCTGTTATTGATGGCCCTTTTCAGCGCCTCACCGGCTTCGGCGTTCCTGACCTTCACAGTTAGCAATACAAATGACAGCGGCGCAGGTTCGCTGCGCCAGGCGATTCTAGACGCCAATGCCGCCGACAGTGCCGAAAGCGTCATCACGTTTACCACCGAAGGGGGCCCGACCGTCACGGGCACGATCACCCTGACCAGCGGTGTGCTTGAGATTCAACATCCTGTGAATATCGCTGGTCCCGGCGCGTCAAGCCTGGCGATAAGCGGGGACAAGAGCTCGGTGATTTTCCTCGTTGACTCGGGCGCGACAGTCTTTATCTCCGGCCTGACCATCGAGAACGGTAATATGACAGGCGACGGCGGCGGCATCGACAACAACGGCACGCTGACGGTCACCAACTGCACCGTCACCGGGAACACCTCGGACTCCCAGGGGGGCGGCATCGACAATGTCGGCACACTGACGCTCACCAACAGCATCGTCTCCAGCAACTCTGCGACCGACGGCGGCGGCATCGCTAATTTTGGCACTTTGACGGTGACCAACTGCACCTTCTCCGGCAACTCCGCCTTCTCCTTCGGCGGCGGCATCGAAAACGGAGGCACGCTGACGGTGACCAACAGCACTATCTCCGGGAACGCCGCCGGCGCCGGGGGGGGAGACGGCGGCGGCATCGTGAACTTCGCCGGCACACTGACGCTCACCAACAGCACCATCTCCGGGAACTCCGCCAGCCCCGACGGCGGCGGCATCGACAACGAGCCAACCTCCACTTTGACCGTAATCAACAGCACCATCTCCGGGAACTCCACCAGCATAAACGGCGGCGGCATCGTGAACACCGGCGCACTGACGGTGACTAACAGCACCATCGCCGAAAACGCAGTAGTAGAGGAGGGCGGCTTGGGCGGCGGCATCTTAATCGAAGCAGGCGGAACCGGCACGCTGAAGAATACGATCGTGGCAGACAGCAGGTCTGGGGGGAATTGCGTTTCCGTGGGGACCTTCATTTCCGATGGCCACAATTTGTCGGACGATACGACCTGCAACGGCTTCTTCACTGGAACCGGAGACATAAACAACACTCCTGCCGGGCTTGATCTGAGTGGCCTGCAGGACAACGGCGGGCCCACTCAAACCATCGCGCTTTTGCCTGCGAGCCCCGCTGTCCTTGCGGTCCCGACCAGTCCAACCAACTATTGCACCGAGATCGATGGGACGACGCCTATCACTACCGACCAGCGCGGCGACTCCCGACCGGCTCCTGGACAGACCGCGTGCGACATCGGTGCCTTTGAGCTGCAAGCGGGGTTCTTGCCCACGCCAACCCCAACCGCGACGGCAACCGCTACTGGGACCGCCAGCCCGACTGCTACAGTGACGGCGACAGCTACCGCAACGCCGACCGTCACGGCGACCGAAACTGCGAAACCGACAGCAACCGCGACGTCAACCGGATCGTCCACGCCGAAAACAACCGCTACGGCCACCGCGACTGCTACTTCAACTCCTACAGCTACCGCGACCGCCACGCCGACTTCCACGGCAACCAGAACCGCAACGGCGACGCCAACTGCAACGTCAACCGCCGGGACGCCGACAGCGACCGCCACGCCGACTGCGACGCCCACCCCCGTGCCGGTGACGCTGAAGATCAAACCGAAAGCGCTCAGGTTCTCAAAGACGACGGTCGGAACGACGAGCAAGCCTAAAACCGTGAAGGTGTCCAATCCAAAGGGCAAGAAAAAGCATCCGGGGTTCCCGGTGTTGATCGAGATGATCTCCGATCCAGGAGTATTTGTGGAGACGAACAACTGTCCCGCGAGTCTGCCGGCCGGCTCCTCTTGTACGGTCTCGGTGACGTTTACTCCGAGCGCAGGCATGAAGCAGATCGGAACGCTGACAATCACCGACAACGCGCACGGCAGTACGCAGACGGTGCAGCTGAGCGGCACGGGAAGGTAGCTGGGATAAGACTCTATCCGCGAGGTTACGCAATTCTACAGATGCGACTTATAGGCAGCGGGTAAAGCGGCTCGGCGCGCGAGTTGGTGTCAACGTGGTGCCAAACCAAACCTAGCCGAACCGCGGCGCTCCACCCACCACAATCGCGGCCCGCGCTTATCGTTTTCTCTTTGTTTTGATACGTGACAGATCCGGATGGATGCTCGTGGTTCGGTCCGAAGTCCTATTCGTAATCAGCAATCCAATGTTCGAGTCTTCGGGGACCCTTCAAAAGTCTGAGATTGTGTTCACGAAGGCCAGCGTTGATCGATGCGGACTCGCCTTTTGCTATAGCGAAGTTGGACGTTACGAAGACGCACAGTTTGAATTCGAACGGTTGGCTGCGTCTGGTTTTTCGACGATCGCTCGCGATGTTGGTTGGCTCTCAGCGCATGTCCTACTAGCCGAAGTATGCGTTTCGCTCGACGCCTGCCCTCAGCGACGAGAACTCAAAAAAGAGATCCAATCCGCAACTAGCGCGATTGCGTCGTAATTCCGGGGGAACCTCTGCGTACAATCTGAGTGGCATTGGGGGTAGGCCACCGGCCCATTTGCTCAAACTATTCTTCGGATGGAAGGTCAGAAGGAACTGGCGATTGTAAATGATTCAGTCGAGTTCGTAGGTTGCCGCGTATTCGCGCTTGGCACCGGAATCCTGCCGCGCTTTATCTAGGAAGCAGTTGCCGATTGCCAACGAATCGATCGCGGTTCCCATAAAACATCGCCACGCGTCTTCTGGTGTGCACGCGATGGGCTCGCCGCGCACGTTGAAACTGGTATTGACGAGGACCGGGCATCCGGTGTGCTCCCTGAAGGCACGAAGCAAGGCATGGTAGAGTGGGTTAGTCTCGTGATGCACGGTCTGAATGCGCGCCGAGTAGTCTACGTGAGTGACCGCTGGAATCTCCGACCTCACCGTGTTCAGCCGCTCTAACCCGGATAGCGATAACTCTTCGTTAGTTAGTGCCCGCCTGCGGTCTTTCTTCACGTCGGCAACCAACAGCATGTAGGGACTATCGTGATCGAGGTCGAACCAGTCCTGCACCTCCTCCGCTAGCACCGAGGGCGCGAAAGGACGGAAGGACTCGCGGAATTTTATTTTCAGATTGAGCTTTCGTTGAGCGGTTGGACTACGCGGGTCTGCCAGGATCGAACGAGCGCCGAGAGCGCGCTGCCCGAATTCCATCCGCCCCTGAAACCAGCCCAGAGCCTTGCCAGCGGATAGCGAGTCCACGCTCGCGTTCAGTAGTGTCTCCTCGTCGCAAACCTCAAAGCGCGCACCAGCCGCGGCCAGCCGGCTCTCTATCTCCCGCTGCGAGAACGAAGGCCCCAGATATGATCCGCGCATCAGATCCTGACTCTCAATTTGGCGTGGCTGGTTCAAGAACTGATGGTAAGCGGCGAGCGCCGCGCCGAGCGCCCCACCAGCATCACCTGCGGCGGGTTGAATCCAGATATTATCGAAGCGATGGTCGCGCCAGACCTTGCCGTTCGCCACGCAATTGAGCGCGACTCCTCCTGCGAGACAGAGATTCCTGCATCCGGTTTCGGCCGCGAGCGCGCGCGTAAGCCTGCGAATTACTTCCTCGGTCACTGACTGGATCGAAGCGGCCAGATCCATGTCACGTTGCGTGATCGAAGATTCAGGTTTCCGCGGCGGTCCGCCGAACAGTTGCTCGAACTTCGGGTTCGTCATCCGCAGCCCCACGCAATAGTCGAAGTAGCTGAGATCCAGCCGGAACGATCCGTCAGGTTTCAAATCGATCAGATGGTTCAGGATCAGATCGCGAAAGCGCGGCGAGCCATAGGGTGCCAACCCCATCAGCTTGTACTCGCCCGAATTGACCTTGAAACCCGAGTAATGTGTGAAGGCGGAAAAGAGCAACCCGAGCGAATGCGGAAAGTGTATCTCCTTGATCATTTCGAGCCGGTTGCCGTTTCCAATGCTTGCCGAAGTAGTTGCCCACTCACCTACTCCGTCGAGAGTCAGTATCACTGCCTGCCTGAAGGGCGACGCGAAGAACGCCGACGCCGCGTGGCTTTGGTGATGCTCGGCGAATAGTAAGCGGTCACCCAAATTAATTCCGCCATTCAATTCCGTGAGGGCGCGACGCAGCATGCGTTTCTGAAAGAGCTTTTCACGCAACCATATCGGCATCGCAGTACGAAACGATTTGAACCCACGAGGCGCGAAAGCCAAGTAGGTTTCGAGCAGGCGTTCGAATTTCAGAAAGGGCTTGTCGTAGAAGGCTATGTAGTCAACCTGGCTCAGCGAGAGTCCTGACTGTCCTAAGCAGAATTCGATCGCCAGCCGAGGAAACCGTGCGTCATGCTTTGTGCGCGTGAAGCGCTCTTCCTGCGCCGCGGACAGGATGTGGCCGTCCTCGATCAACGCCGCGGCGCTGTCGTGATAGAACGCGGAAATGCCAAGGACTCGCATACTGGCTCAGAACAGTGCGTAAATGAAGGGCGCGAGCGCGGTGCTTTGAGTGATCATAAGGAGTGCGCCCATGATCGCGAACACTACGATCATAGGTAGGAGCCAGAATTTCTTGCGCGCGCGCATAAACCGCCAGAGTTCGGTTACAAAATCCATATCGAAATATTAGCCGCAATCGTCGGCATTCCGGCCCGCATGAGATTTAATCGCGATCGTCGCGGACGGCGTGCAGGTGACGCTCGAATTCGAGGATGACGGCCTCGTCGAGACAATTGCGGCGCTCGGACCGATTGAAAGTGATCGTCGTGATCGGACCGTCCTGCTCGACGAGAAAATTTTCTGTCATCTTGCGCGGCTCCCTATTCGTGCTGCTTTACTTCGGCGCGCCGCTCGCGCGCAACTCTCAAGTTAGATTCGATTGGAGATTTGAAAAGGATTGCCGTCGGGATCGGTTCCCTCGCAAAGGTCCAGGCGGTCTTTCGACTTGACCTTGCCGAGCCTGGCGCCGCGTTTGAGCAGCGCTTGTCGGGTCGCCGCGACGTCGGCGGAAAAGAAGACGAGTTTCGGCGGCCTCCGGCCGACCGCCGAAGTGCCGTTGTGCAGCGCAACGTCGCAGTCACCAGCGTTGAATTCCTTCCAGCCGGGTTCGTCTTTCTTCTGCTTCAAGCCGAGCACGTCGCGGTAGAATCGGATCATGGCGGGCATGTCGTTGGTGAATATGATGATGCGCTTGATTGAGAGATCCATGGCGGTTCGTCCTCCGGCTCGCGCACGAGTAGGAAAATTAGAACTGATCTTTCATCGACTCGGGCCGCGGACCGCGCGGCTCGCGACGTATCCAGTAAGAGGTCTGGCGGGGATCCCAATTCAATCGCAAAACGTCCCTGTTCAGCAGGCGCATTATGAGAGCAAAAGGAACTATAATCGAAAAGTAGAGGACCGCCATCACGATGGGATTGGTAAGCTTTTGCAACAATTGTCCGAGTCTCTGCCACAACTGATTCAGTGGTCCAAGCAGAGTTGGCGTGATGAGACTGGTGACGAGGAACGCAGCGGCGAGAACTACCGCCCATGCTCGAATCGACCCACCTCTTCTGAGCGGAGCCATTGACACCACACCCCAGAAGGCACTGGACAGAAGACCAAACAAGCGATCAGTAGAGCCACGCGGGCTGTCGCCGTGCCCCAAGTGCTCGGGGAAATTCGAGTCGCTCGAAGTCTTCATCGCTGGTGCTTTGCATCCACCAATGGCTGGCCGACCTGTTTCCATAGATAAGCAGCGATCCCCTGGTTGGTCGCCGGCGACGGATGCTGATCGAGCTGAGTGAGCATACCCTCCTTCAGATCGCTCTCCGGAAATATAGAAGATAGCGCGATCACGTCAAATTGATTCGCCTTCAAGGCCTTCATAATCGTGTTGGCCAACTGATTTTGATCCCATAAGACTATTACAAACCGAGTGCCGCCTTCCTCGAGCAAAGTTCGAGTCCTCTTCAGTACTGCCAAATATAGTGGGAGGTCGGAAGGTTGCGATAGCTTTTCGGAATGATTTTCGAAGAACCTCACGATCCAGCTCCTGTCGAGCCAACGGCGGCATGTCGCGTAGTCGGCACTATGATACTGTCCGGAGTAACAAGCTTCGTTATCCCCGCATAGGTCGTATTTTGGCCCATCTTCCCACGGCGCACGTCCGGCGACTCGGCGCAAATGATCCGGGATTGCTTCGTAAATCGCCAGCTCGGGAGTGCCTGCCACACGGCGAACGAAGCCGGTCTCAATCTCCCTGAGCATCTGATGCGGTCCCCAGCCGTCGCCCGCGAAATTGAACCCCTCGAAGGTGCCCCTTGCTTCTCGCACAAAGTAATAGGGGAGCGTCTGATCGTCCTCCACCCCATGACCAAACATAAAGGAGCAACCAAAGAACACTACCCTGTAAGGTCCTCCTTGAACTGATGTAGGGATTTCTCTAAGACCGCTACCACCGAATCTATATGTGACCTTGTCGATCGTCCGACCGGCTAGCGCTTCTTCAAATGTAATTGTCGTATTTGGCACCGGTCGAGAACCGATTCCTATGTCCGCCTGGTTTCGCCGCCATTCGACTGGTTTCGTCCTTGTGATAATGATCTGCGACCGGTTAGCATAGTACGTGTAGGTCTCGACTACGGCCATACTGAACAATACCGAACTACAGATCAGTGCACCGCTACGGAGAACCTCACGACGAGATAACACAGCAATTGTTATTGCCCACGCACTGGCTACTAGAAAGTAAACGACAAAAGGAGCCTCAATCGTGGATGACCATCCCATCAATACGATACTTGCAAGTACTAGAACCGCGATAGTTAAAAGCCTGGATTGTCGCATACCGAGTCGAGACTGCTACCCTGAGATACGTTGCCTGACGCTTGGCATAATCCGCGCGGCGACCTCGGAAAGAATGGCCGACACTATCAGGTGAGCCTTATCAGCAGAGGTCGGAGGAGGCATCGAAGACGCTGTCCCGTAGAGCCTTGTGCGGATGCGGGACGCCTTAAAGTCACTGCACCAGGCGAGCCCGTCGGACCACACACGGTCGGTTTCGAGTCTCGACCGTCGAATTGCAGCAGCCAGCGCCGACCGAAACCGTTGTTCGCCGAAGTGGGTGCCGATGGCCGCGCACTCCGACAGGCGAAGGTAGTCGCTTCCTGGCATACCCACCCGCCGCATCATGCGTTGTAGGCCGGCCTGTTGCTGCGCGAACGAGAACTTATACTGGCCAGCTATGTGCAATTTCTCCTGCGGAATCGGTGTCTCAAGCCGAAACACTACAGACCAGTCGCGCCCGGCTTCGATGATGGTAAAATGATCCATAAGAAAGTCCATCACTACCGGAAGATAGAACGCGGTAGGGTGATAGAAATCCTGGTGAATAACCATCGATTTTCCCGGTCTAAGTCGGGGAAAAAACTCGGTTAACACCTTACCGCTGAGAGCAAGAGTCTTAGCCACGTCGACGAACAGTATCTCGATGGGCTCATCCGAGGGCCAAATTTGCTCGAGTAGATCTCCGGCATGAACTTCTATCAGATCAGCAAACTCGGCAGTGGCTCGTCGAAAGGTTGCACCGAAAGACTGCCCCATTTCGAATGCTTCACCGAATTGCGCACGAATGAATTCGACCAGGTATGGTTCGCTCGCAATGAAGCTGTCGTAGGCGTCGACGTGACGCCCCGCGGCTCGAGGATTGTCGCGCAGGCCCGCGGCAAGGCAGCAGGTAGATGCGCCGCAAAAGGACCCGAGATCTACTACCGCACCTTCGCCCGCGTAGATATATCGCGCCAGTTGGTAGAGCAACTTGCGCTCTTCAAGGCCGAGCAGGCCCAAGGCATAGCTTCCAGCCTTCGCATTTGGATCAAGCCATGGTTTGGCATCTACCATCAAGGGTCGCTACTCAAGAGTCAAAACGAGATTCGAAAACTCGGAGTCCTTTAGCTGACCGACAAGCGCATCGTAGTTCGAGAGCAATCTGGAATATGGGATATTGATGGCCTTCTGGAGACGGCGGTCATAGCGAAATGTGAAAGGAGCTTCGAGCGCATGCGCGATATCCCACAACGATCCAGGCGCTGCGGGAATCTCCTCGCGGGAGCCAGCTCTTGCGATGTCTTCAATCAGGCTCTCATAGGAGCAATTGACGACCTTGCATCCAGATGCGGCTTCGAGGAAAGCATTGCGATGCCTGACGATCGTCCGCGCGTACGCCAGGCATTCTTGAATATCAAGATGGTAGCAACGATCAATCGCGGCGCCATCATAGTTGTGCCAGACATTTCGACGTGCAGCGATGAAAGTCGAAATAGCGCAATGGATCACATTTCTTATCGTGTGAACGATTGTAGCTCCGCGAGATCGCAGATAACCGAGAATGAATGCAGGAGATGAAGGACTCCAATTTGCCGGCTCAATTTCTCGCAGTTGATTATATTTGATGTCGACGCCGAAAGCGTGGCTTTGGTTCTTCTTATTGCCTTCCCAATAGTTGCGAATGCGATACCGCACAAATTCGAAGTATTTGTCGAGGAGAGCTTCGGTTTCGCTGAAAGTGGCGGGAAGCACGCTACGCGCGGGCTGGCTCCGGCAGAAATTATCCCAGTGGGCAGGCGCCGGGCTTCGCGTCAGCACCTCGCCGAGCATTGCGAGCTGCTCATTGGTATTGAGAATCTCGCGCAATATGTTGGTACCGGTTCGTTGAGCGCCTATCACCACAAACAGATGAACGCCCCTAGCAGAGGTGTCGGCGCTTACTTGCTCGTGACTTAGCGTATTGAACCCAGTCATACCGAACTCGCCCCACCAACAAGTCTCTCAACAGCTCTGCGACTGCTTTCCCAGGCTGCCCAGAATCGAGGCGAGTCTGCAGCTGTTCGGTCGGTCGCCAGCGAACGCAGCCAGAGATACGCTTCCCGAGTCAGCGGAGGCAGATCGAGATCAAGTTCAAAGTCAGAGACGTTGAAGAAGCTATGTCGTAAATTCGGATCGAGAAAGTCGCTGGCAAATTCGTCGATCCTCGCGTTGCCGACATCAGTCAACGGAAGTTTCAGACCTTGGGCGATGCGTTCAAGCTCCCGTCGCGGATCGGCCATCACCAGGTCGTAGTCGGTAACCATAAATGGTCGATTGGCAATCATACTTAAGTTCGGAACTACGTATACCAGCCATAGCAAGTGCGCTGTTACCGCGTCCATACCATGACGCCGGATAAGAGAATTGGCCACGCTGCGCGGGTTCCTGATCACCAGCAGATAGCATTCATCTACGTCAAGCGAGCGTAGCACTGAGCGCCAGAAGGGTAGCAGCCGAATAGTGCGCGGATCCTTAAATCCCCACAAGGGATGACTCACGAATTGCGATTTTAGGTACGCGACCGCCTCGGTACGCACGGCTTCTACGCCAGATTCGTCCCATCGAGCGTCATCGATCAGCGCAACCTCTTCCCACTTGAGTCCGAAGACAGCCAGCAGGCGTTCATTGAGTCCGAAGATGTTCCTATCCTCCCAATAACCGGTAGGGTTATCGGGCTTGGGGCTTATAAAATCGTTCCCCAAATAGACGCCCAGCATCTGTAGGCCCCGGGCAAGCGCACTGGTCCCGCTGCGATGCATTCCAAGGACCAGTACAGCGCGTGACGATGGCATATCGAAACTAATCGGCCTTCATTTGGTTCTTCCTGCGGAAGAGAAATCCTCCGCTTACCTGCCTACGCCGCGTTTCTCAGTTCCTCAACCTGTCACAGCAGGTCCCTGTTCTCCGCGCGAGAGCGGCGTTCCAGTGTTAGCATCTCGCTCAAACTTTAGTCCCTGGCCGAATTGCACCACCTTGGACAGCGTCCGCTCAACGGCAGGCGCGACCTGTCGACCAGGTATGGTATAGGGTCTAGCGCTACGCACCGCGTTCACGAGCGAGTGCACCATGCTCTCCCGATCTTGATCTTCACGGTGCCAGAGAAATACTTCAGGCATCGTCTCGATCCGCAGGCCCGACAGCGCTGCTTTGGATAGGAGCTCCCAGTCGTCAAGAGTTGAGACCGCTTCGTCGCTAAACCCTCCGATCGTGTCGAACGCGTCGCGCCGCACGAGCGCGTTGGTGCTGCCGAAGCAGTTGACGAAAGCGCCCGTTGCGGCATCGCCCCCGAGAAATGGCCGACGCGAATGTTCGAGGCGACTTTCCGAGGAACCATTCGACGATCCCAGAAAAAAGCTGATTGATGAGGTGAGAATGTCGGCATCTACGCGTTGCGCGACCTGGACGAAGACGGAGATCGCGTTAGGCGCCAACAAAAGCGTGTGATCGTCGACGAAGAACAGGTATTCCCCTTTTGCCTCACGCACCGCTGCATTTCTCGCCGCGCCCATCTCGCTACCGCGCCGATAAATTTTGCGCAGTTCGTGGTCTCCCAACCGGGCAGGCGATGCCTTTGAACCTGACGAACCATCGCCTCCGCATTCGGCCAAGATGATCTCGAGGTGAGGATAGTCTTGCTGCTTGAGAGAGGCCAAAGTGGCTTCGGCACCTTTCTCCCTGACGTTGTACGCGAAACACAGGCTCACCAGGGGAAAGATAGATTCTCTGCCCGCCGGCCGTTCCTTACGAGTGGGCTGCTCATTTTTGGCTCGATTCGAAAGGCCGGCATGCCAACGCACCCAGTTACCTTCGGTGTCAGCGAATGAAGCCGACGGTCGCGCCGAAAAGGCACCTTGCTCGAGCGCGCTCCTGATACGTTCTGCCAACACATCCGGCCGCGGCTCGAAGCAAACATTCTCTCTATCTGCGGGATCGATGATTTCCGGAATGCCGCCAACATTACTTACTAATAGCGGTACCCCTGCGCCTACGCATTCCAGCGCCGCGTTAGGAAAATTGTCCGCCAGCGACGAGACCACTGCCAACCGTCCATCTTCTCGAAGATAGTCGATTGCCGCCTTTTGATACTTATTCGCGACAAGGTGCCACGGAACGCTCCAGGCCTTCGATCGATCGCTGATATAGCCGATGCTCGAACGACCATAGAGTTGGGTCTCCTTTCCGAGGAAGGTGACCTCAAAATCGCGCCGGGGGCTATCCGCGCAGAGTTCATCCACGGCGTCGCAGAAGAGCTTTAGACCTTTCCTGATCTCAAGTCGCCCAAAGAATACTATCTCGCGAACCTTCCTTCGTGTCTGACGCGGCACGGCTCCTTCGGATCGAACTGTCTTGGGAAGGACGTAGGGTGCAACATAAGTCTGTTCGGGAAGATCCCAACCATTCTTTTGCATCCAGTTGAGAAGGTATTGACTGGGACTCACGACGATATCCGCAGCGGAGACGCTTACGCGTTCCATGAAATCAATCTCAAGCTCTCCCAGATTGCGTATATAGTCCTGGCTCCCCTCCTTTACCCAGAATGTCGGGCCGTGCGTGCCAATCACAAAAGTAGCGTCACCGAAGGCGAGCCCTTGGCGCTTCGCCAGCAAGCTGTAAAATGCCAGCCCCTGGCATTCTGGAAAATGAATGACATCGAAGTCGTGCTGATGCTCCTTCAGCCAGACGTAGGTGTGATACGAAACACTGGAGGCCCAAGCGGCATGAATCCGCGGCTCGTGCGCCATCGGGAGAGGAATCAATTTCATGCCTTTCTCGGTGCGGTAGTAGTCAACCCAATCGATCATGTTTCCGTCAGTGGGATGACATCCGAGAAGGAACAGGATACTCACGTCGTAGCCGGCCCGCTTCAACGCGTCGGCCAGACTGGTGTAGGCAGTACCTATGCCAGCATTGCGAGATGGTCCTTCGATTTCCCAGGTGGCAATGCAGATCCGCGGCAGACGCGAGCCGCGGGCGACATCAACCTTCGGCAATGACGGAAACATTGCGGTCACTGTTATCCTCTCCTTCGCTGGATTTGATTTCGTGCCAAATCGCAGCAGCGGTATTCAAATTGACAGGTGCGCGGCAGAATACGAAGTTTGCCCGTTAGTTTCAAGCAATTTTTGCCAAGTAATTTCTACATATTCAGGGTTATCGGGAGCATATACAAAACACTGATGCTGACTAAGCATCGTGTAGCGAACAAGTATCGTTCGGGCGTGAAAAATAACTGTACGAGCAGTTTGTCATCGATGCCTCCCTGGCGTACTGTGGCGCGATGCTCGTTACCGTCGAGCGATTAACGAAAACCTACGGCAAGTTCACGGCGGTCCAGGACGTGTCATTCGTCGTTCACGCCGGAGAAATTGCTGGGCTTGTAGGTCCCAACGGGGCCGGCAAGACTACCATCATCCATATGATGCTGGGCCTGATTTCGCCAAATGCGGGCAGCGTGCGTCTGTTCGGGAAGAGTCTCGAAACGGACCGCGAAGAGATACAGCAGAGATTGAATTTCACGTCGCCATACATGGCATTCCCGGTCCGGCTGACCGTGCTGGAGAACCTCAAGGTCTTCGCCGGAATCTACAACGTTCGCGATCCCTTAGCGAAAATCAACAAGCTGTTGGAGAAGTTCGGAATTGGACGACTGAAGAAAAAGCCGATGTCGAAGTTGTCCTCCGGCGAAATTACGCGCGTCGGACTGTGCAAGGCATTTCTGAACGATCCGGAATTGCTGTTGCTCGATGAGCCGACTGCCTACCTTGATCCTCAAGCAGCGGTGCAGGTCAGAGAGGTGCTGCTCGATCTGCAGAAGAGTCGCGGGACGACGGTCCTCTATACCTCGCATAACATGCACGAGGTTGAGCGAATGTGCGACCGGATTCTCTTCCTTAGCAAGGGGAGCATCATCGCGACCGGAACTCCGATCGAAGTCACTCGTTCAATTTTGAACGAAGACCGCAATGCTCCTGCCCTCGAAGAGGTCTTCATTCGCATCGCAGGGCGCACGCCAGATGAAGCTGTATCGAATTAGATCCGTCATCCGGCGGCACACTTACGAGGTGATTCATAACGCGAATCATATCACTTACATGGTCTATTGGCCGGTAGTGAACATACTGGTCTGGGGATTTTTCACTCTTTATCTCCGCCATGGCGATGCCTTGAAGCCTGGCGTAGTTAGTTGCCTACTCGGCGCGGTGATCCTCTGGGGGCTGTTCAATGCTTTTCAACGCGACATGGCGGTAGGATTCCTTGAAGAGCTGTGGTCGCGAAACCTTGTTAGTCTATTCGCTTCACCGCTGAGCGTTTCCGAATACGTGACCGGCTTAATTGTCGTCACTCTCGCGAAAGCGGTGGTCGGCTTGAGCGTCGGGGCTTTGATCGCGTGGCTTTTTTATCACTACGACATGTTTCCAATGCTGCCGATGCTACTTCCGTTCATTTTGAATTTGGTTCTCTTCGCCGTTGCGATGGGCATCATAGTGACCGGGTTGATCTTCCGATACACCACCAAGTTCCAGGCGATGGCGTGGAGCTTCGCCGGCATCCTGATGCCCCTGTCGTGCGTGTTCTACCCGTTGAACTCCCTACCTGTCTTCCTGCGTCCGATAGCCTCGATATTGCCGACGACTCAGTCATTTGAAGGTATGCGCGAGGTTATCGAAAAGGGCGGATTTTCAATCTCGCACTTCAGATTGGGTTTCGGATTGAACCTGATTTATTTCATCTTTGCGATCTTTTTCTTCCGCTGGATGTTCGAGGCGGCGCGATCGCGCGGATTGTTGGTGAAGATGGAATAGTCGTGAACTCTCGATAACGAAGTGAGCCTAAATCCGCTAAGTGTCGATTTTCGAGAGAACACTCCTGCAACCGAAATCGCGACTTTTTTGCTTGGAAATCTCGCGCTCTAACCGAATTCAAAAATTGTGGGCAGTAAGTGGGCACTCAAGCCGATCCTCGGGTTGTGCAAATCGCCGTAACCCCTTAGTAAATAAGGCCCGGAGGAGGAAGGGGCCCGGTGGCCCCACCGGTCTTCAAAACCGGCTTGGCGGCTAATATTGTTGCCGGAGGGTTCGACTCCCTCCCCCCTCCGCCAGGGTACGCGGCGGCCGGACGCCTGTCGGCAGGCGCGATTCAAGACGGGAGATTTCCATGAACACAGCGCGACCAGCGAAAAGTTCACCCCGTAGACGGTTAGGGGCTGCTCTGCCTCGGAAAGGACCCCGTCTTACCTCGCTTGCGCCGCAGTTCCTAATCGATGACCTGGAGCGCGCGATGGAGTTCTATCGAGATGTGCTTGGCTTCGAATTTGGCAAGCCAGTGTTAGGCTTCTACGCCATAGGCCGGCGCGACGGTCTGGAATTGCATCTGAAGGAAGCGCCAAAGAATCCTGCCGAACGCAAGCATCGCCGCAAGAACCAGCATCTCGATGCGTACGCCGGGGTTGAAGGAATTGACGCGTTCTATGAGCATTGTGTCTCGAAAGGGGCGAATATTCTCAAGCCCTTGGCGCCCACGGCGTGGGGCACCAAGGACTTTTATATCGAAGACCCCGAGGGTTACATCTTTGGCTTCGGGACGGTCACGAACGACTAGCTAGCGGCTGCGAAGCATCACACAGTGACCTTATTCCCGCTGAAGTCGGTGAAGGTGAAGCCGGTGTAGTTCTCGTTGTAGAGATGCGCCTGGTCCCTCAATAGGCTTATTGCGACCGCCTCGCCCAGCAGCATTCCCTGCACGATATCCGCGCGCCAGTGGATTCCCGACGCACATCGGCCGAATCCTACGTTGGATGCCAGCTTGTTCAGTTCTCCGCCGACGGTCATCTGACTCGCGTCAGAGCCGGTATAGGGCGTCACCGAAAGTCCGTCGGAAGTCGTGGTCAGGGGGCTGGGAATTACAAAGGTCTCATCGAAGAACCATTTGAGCACCGTGACCGCCGCCCCGGCAGCAGTGGCATGGCCGGATGGATAGGATGGATGCAGCGGGCATCCTTCCGGGTACGACAGCGGCAGGAAATAGTTGCCGTTGCGAGCGAACACTGCGGCGGCCGCCTGCGAATTCAACAAGCTGCTGTCGAGAGGATAACTCTTCTGACCGGTGATCGTGAAATGAACCAGTCCGGCGGTCTCCTCGGGACGCGCCATGCGATGGACGAACCATTTCTGCAGCCATGCGTTCTTGATTGCGCGGGTAATTACTTCGGCTACCAGCACCTCGACCATCGGGAATCCGAACGTGATAAACCCGGTCTCCGACTTGAGCGTCGGCGGGTAGGGATTTCCCGAATTCAGCGGCGCCTTCATCTTGAGCAGCATCAGCGCCGCAATGAGATATTCCTGGTACAGCACATCGTTGTGAACGTATTCCGCCAGGTCGCGCCCGGTGTGCACGTACCTGAGCGTCGGATCCGGATTCTCAGGCTCAAGGGGTGAAGGCGCGCCGTTCTGAATGTTCAACCACAAATCCTGGGTGATCCCGAAATCGCCGGGTTGGGTCGTCGAGTAGCCGACAAACGGCATCACGCCGAAGGTGAACGGCTGAACAAAGAACTGCGAGATGTAAGGACCGATCAGGTCGCCGGCCGTGAAGCCGCGAAACACCGACTGCGTCGTCACGTTGCCGCCAATTCGCGGACCCTCATAGGCAGAGAGTCCCGACAACTCCGCGACCGCGGCTGCAATCCCCGAGTCGGTTCCGTATTGAGAGAATGGCACGTCGCGCGTCAGCGCCTGCCAGTACGATTCGATCATCTGGGCGGCGAGGCCGGGACTGGTCAGCGTGTCGAACGGCGGAATCGAATTTTGCGATGAATCGTAAGTCTCGAGGTCGTAGGCCAGGCCGGCTTGGGGATCCACCAGCGGTTCGATGCCGCCCATCACCAGGGCATCGAAATCCGCACGCTTGCCGGTTTTAATCGCCGCCAGGTAATCCTCGTAGACGCCCATATCGACTTCGCCGAACGAGTTGTGTCCGAAGCCCTTGGTGAAGTTCGCGATTCCCGACTCGTACAGCGCCTCGTCGCCATTGTTGGGATGCTTCGGGACCTTGACCTTGCGATCATCCTTGGCCGCCATTTGGCGTTTCTGGAAGGCCTGCTCGCGCCGAGCATCGAGGTTAACGAATTTTTCGTTGGGATCCGAAAGGACGTCGGGAATCCTCGACGCCGCCCGTGCCGCGATCGCCGCCAAGGGAACAGTCGCGCCCGCGGCTCCTATTCCCTTGAGAAAAGCGCGCCGGCTATGCGCAGGTCGCGGTGCCTCTGCCTTCCCATCATGCGATGAGGGATCTGACTCTGACATCGGTTTTCCTCCCTCGAACTACAAACCGGACTTCAGGCCTTGCAGTACTAAATGATGCTCGCGAGAGCATCGGTATTCTCGCAACTGTTGTGACCAGCCCTTTCTATTCGGGGCGGGCGGGAGAAAGCAAACGGCGTGCCCTCCTTTTCGACACGGATCGTTCAAAAAATCGTGAATTTATCTGCCATGAAGCGCATTCGTCTCTCAGTGCCCTGTAATTTCTTCCTGGTGCCCGGGAAAAGTTTCCGACCAAGGCCTGATCGAAAGGAATATCTCCTTAAATCGCGCCTTTATATGCTGGCCCTTGTCTTGCTCGCCAGCGTAGCGCTTTCAAGTCTTTTAGGGAGGGAAACAGCTTGAAGCACCATCGACTCACCCTCATCAATGGTTCCGCTGCATCTCGGATCCGATACTTGGCGGCAGCGCTGGCTGGCCTGTTGATCGGTGCCGGCAACGCGGCGGCGCAGAATGGTCTGTGGGTCGCCAACGAAAATTCGCCGACGCTCGCCGGTCCCCAG
>Ga0209333_1000402_pt1 | contig 24192 bp, 21 predicted proteins | sample BlaSpr_A8_OM2_O3_FD_187982 | JGI IMG/M metagenome (GOLD analysis project Ga0209333, IMG submission 187982) | Forest soil microbial communities from Thunder Bay, Ontario, Canada - Black Spruce, Ontario site 2_A8_OM2_O3 (SPAdes) (version 2) | ecosystem: Environmental > Terrestrial > Soil > Boreal... | reverse complement strand
TATCGCCGCTCCATCCGCACGGTCGCCCTCAAATTCGCCACCCCCGCGGTATACCGGTTGTCCGCTACGGCAAACGCAATGGCATCCTCCAGCCAGTCGTGCCACACCCCATCCGGATCGTGCGACGCCACGGTCAGCGTGTACTCTCCGTTGCATAGCTCGCAGCGGAACGCAAAATCAAGCTGGAACACCTCGCCGCCCGCGCATGGTCCGAGTTTGAGCCCCTCCAACTCGGTGTTCGTGCCATAAACGTTGAGTCCGGCCCGGCTGCGGATCATCATCCCCACCACCGGATCCGCAACCGCGCACTCCACGCGCAAAGTCACCCGCACCACCACGAGTTCGCCGCTGCGCACGACGCTGGCCGGCTGGCCCGATTCGCCCAGCAACTCCAGATTCTCGACGCGCGCGCGGCCATCGCCCCGCCGCCAACGCGGAGCCATGGGCGCCGCCCCCGCGCCCCAATCCCGCACGCGCCGCGCGATGTGGCCGGCGTAAGCGCGCAGCGTCTCCGCCGGATCGCCGCGCCCCGCCAGCTTGCCCCGGTCCAGCCACCACACTTCGTCGGCCATTTGCAGCAGCAATTCCTCCTCGTGCGAAACCAGCAGCACGGTGGCCCCCGCGCGCCGCAGACGGTCCAGCCCCGCCGCCGCGCTCTGACGCTCCAGGGCGTCGCGCTGGGCCAATGTATGCTCCATGGCCAGGACAGCCACAGGCGAGAAGTCCAGCGCGGCGTCCGGCCCCAACGCCGGCCCCACGAACCGGCGAGGCTCGCCCGCCTCCACCGTGCCCGATGCGGGTTTCGCCAACCCCGCCGCCAGCCGCAGCAGGGCGCCCTTCCCCGCACCATTCTCGCCGACCACACCGATCACCGCGCCATCCGGGGCAGTGGCGTCCAGACCCGTGAGCGGTGCGCAAACCACCTGCCGAAAAACAATCGCCATTATGGATAGAATACCGGGTAGGCATGCCCGACTCCAACGTACTCGACAGCATGCGCCAGGATTGGAACCAGCGCGCCCGCGAGGATCCGCATTACTACGTCGCCTTCGGCAGGCGCGAACAGGACGATGCGGAGTTCTTCGCCACCGCGGTTGACGTGCTGCGCGGCCTGCGCGCCGAGGCCCGCCATCTGCGCGCCGCCGGGCAGCCCGTCCCGCGCAACCTGAAGGCGCTTGAAATCGGCTGCGGGCCGGGGCGTTTGATGCGCCCGCTCAGCGCGGACTTCGCCGAGATTCACGGCATCGACGTCTCGGATGAAATGATCCGGCTGGCGCGCGAGAAATTGCGCGGCATATCGAACGCGCACGTATACCACGCCGGCACATCCGATCTCTCCCAGTTCCCCGCCGAGTCGTTCGACTTCGCCTACTCCTATGCTGTCTTCCAGCATATTCCCAGCCGCGAAGTAGTGCTCGGGTATCTGGCGGACGCCCGCCGCGTGCTCAAGCCCGGCGGCATCCTGCGCTGCCAGATCAACGGATTGCCCGAAGCATTCCAACGCTACAACACCTGGGACGGCGTGCGCATTCAGGCTCCGGACGTGGCGGACTTCGCCGTGCGCCACGACTTCCAGCTCTATGCGCTCGAAAACGTCGGCACGCAGTATTTGTGGACTACGTGGCGCAAGCGGCCCGTAGGGTGGCGCGAGTCTTTGTGTCCGGCGCCGGCGCCTTCCACCTGCATCCGGATCATCAGCAACGCGCTCACCGCCGATCCGCTGGTGCCGGCCTCGGGACCCCGCGCGTTCGCCGCGCTGCGTATCGAGAACCTGCCGGACGACTGCGATCTGATCAACCTGGAGGTGCTGATCGACGGCCGCCCCGGCGCGCTCTCGTACCTTGGTCCGCCCGAGTGGGATGGCGTGGTGCAGTTGAACGCCGCCATTCCGGCCGGCACCCGCACCGGACTCGTCCCCGTGGAGGTGCGCTGGCTGGGCGCGCCGATCGCTTCGGCCTGGATGCGCATCGTCCCGTCCGGACCGGTGGTACCGCGCCTTTGCGCCGTGCGCGATGGCGACAACCTGCTTTCCGGAACTCGCATCGTCAGCCGCTCGGTGAAGCTGGTCTTCGAAGAGACATCGCGCCCCGACCTGTTTCACGCCACCGTCGGCGGCGTCCCGATCCGCAGCGTGCTGACCGTCTGCACGGACCCTGTCGAACAGCGTCACGAGATCAATTTTGCGCTGCCGGAGTCGATCGGTTCGGGGGCGCACGAGCTGCGCATTTACATCGGCGCGCGCGCTTTTCCCTCTGTAACTATCGAGGTAGCCTGACCATGGTGCGCGCCAAGTGGGGCAGGCTTTCGACCGGCTGTGGCCGCCTGATTCTCATCCTATTCACATTCTCCGCATGCGCGCCGCGCCCGCCCGATTTCTTCCGCCGCACCGGCATCGTCGAGTTGCCCGCGGGTACCCTGATTCTGCACCGGGAAATCACCCTCCCCGAACACGCTCACAACCTGGAAATCCGCGGTAGTCCATCTGGCTCCACGCTCGAAGCGGCGCCCGACTTCGAAGGCCGCGCCCTCATTTACTCGAAAGGCGCGATCGATCTACGTCTCACCGGCTTTCGCATCGTCGGCCATCGGTCCGCCTTGCAGAAGCCCATCGGGCTGGCGCCGTCCAACGTCCTCTTCGCCCGCTATTACCGCAACAACGGCATCGTAGTCGAAAATGCCACGCGCCTTCTCATTCGTCGCGTCTCGTTCAGCGAGGTGGCCAACTACCCGGTGCTGGTGAGCGCTTCTTCGGGCGTGCGCATAGACAACGTCCGCATCGACGACTGCGGATCGCTCGCGCCATCCGGCCGCAACAATGCATCCGGGGGAATCCTGCTGGAAGAAGGCACGCGCGATTTCGAGGTGCGGCAATGCGTCATCCGCCGCGTGCGCGGCAACGCCATCTGGACGCACTCCAACTATCGTTCGCCCCGCAACGCCAACGGGACCATCCAGGAGAACTTCGTCGAAGAAGTGGCGCGCGACGCCATCCAGGTGGGACACGCCACCAACATTGCCGTGCGCGGCAACCGCGGCCGGCGCATCGGGTATCCGCCCGATCTGGTGGACGCCGTCAACTGGGCGGTGCCGGTGGCCATCGACACCGGGGGTAACGTGGACAGATCCATCTACGCCGGCAACCATTTTGAAGACATCAACGGGAAATGCATGGATTTGGACGGCTTCCACGATGGCGAGATACGCGACAATTCGTGCATCAGCCGCAAGCCTCCCGACCAATACCCTGACGCGCAGTACGGCATCGTTTTCAACAACTCCAATCCGGATTACCAGCCGTCGAACGTGCTGGTCACCGGTAATCTGATCGACGGCGCCGGCTATGGCGGCCTGTGTCTGCTGGGTTCGCATCAAGTGGTAACGGGCAACCGTTTCCTGGGTCTGAATCGCAATCGCTGCACCAGCGACCGGACCCGGCCGCGGTGCGATTACAGCGCCGGCGACCCTGCGCTGCTGCGCGCCGGAATCTATCTGGTTCCGGGCGCCGCCCGCCCGGCCAAAACCGAACATAATCGGATCGCGGGCAACGAGGTATCCGGCTTCGGCATGCGGCAGTATTGCATCGTGGCCGCGCCGGGGGTTTCGATGGCGGCGAACAGCATCGCGGGAAACCGATGTCTCGACAGCGGGACTCCGGCAGCCTCCCAGTGACCCTGTTTCCATGTGGGTTCCAGGTAGACCGGCTGCTGCGCATCGTTATCCGCGATCGCGGAGCCGCCGCCCGAGCACAACTGCTGCAACGGCCGGCTTGGGCGTGGATGGCAGTCTGGCTGCGCTGGCTCTGATTGTAGACAGCGACTCCGATTCCGCACCCACTGAGACTGCCTTACAGCAGTTCGACAAAGTGAAGGCGGAGGTGGACCGGTATATGAAGCGTTGGTCGGACATTCAGCAGGGCGATTTGCCCGCCCTGGAGCGCGCTGTCGAGCAGCTAGGCATCAAACCGATCATGGTGCGGTAATGGCGGGCACTGGCATTGTCAGTGCGGACACGTACTGCGACGCGCCGCGACGGCGTGCGAAGACGCGCGTCAGACGGAAGTAATACAATGCCTGCATTTCCACTCTCTCAACCTTGAATTGAAGGTTGGAAAAAAAGTAACAATAGTTGCCGAAAACGAGGGTGAATGGGAGTATACTCACCTTACCGGAAGGTAGTGTTGCTACTGACGGGTTTGAGCCGGAGGAAACATGCAGAAACTGATCGCCGTTGTGTTGCTGATAGTTGGCTCATCGGCCGCCGTCATGGCATTGCCTGTGCCTGAAATCGATCCTGCTTCGGGTGCGAACGCCTTGGCCTTAATCGCTGGCGGGCTGGTGATCCTTCGCTCCTGCCGCAAGAAGTAAGGTTGGAAGATTTCGCGTTGGAGGAAACATGCAGAAACTGATCGCAGTTGTGTTGCTCATAGTTGGCTCATCGGCCGCCGTCATGGCAGTGCCTGCGCCTGAAATCGATCCTGCTTCGGGTGCGAACGCCTTGGCCTTAATCGCTGGCGGCTTGGTGATCCTTCGCTCCTGCCGCAAGAAGTAAGGCGGCGCCCTGAACGGTCTGTCCGTTTTATCGGGCCGGCCTGCGTTACACCGGCGGCTGTGTTGGCTCGTAGTCCTTCTTGCGGCCGAGTGGGTACCTATCTCGGCCACTGTCCACACCGCGCGTAGTGGCGCGTCCCTGGCTCGTTTTCTCATCGCATTTACGTCATTCTTTCTGATCCTGGGTTACCCTCGTTTCCAAGCGGCACTGCCCCGAATCTCCTCTGAGCTGCAATCGAAGCGGATCGGCCGGGCTTGGCTCCTGGCGCATGCCGGTGCGCTGCTTGTCTTCCTGGCACTGTCGTTTCCCTCGCACTTGCAGAAAATCCTGCCTCCGTGGACCGCGGTCCTGTGGTTTGCGTCCGGAATCGGCGCGATCGCGCTGGCAATATTCGCATTCATCCCGCCGGCGGCCGCGCGGCAACTGATCCTCCGCACCGGCCGCGCGTGGGTTTACGCGCTTGTGGCCGGCGCGGCTGCGTGGTGTCTGGTCCCGTTCTCTTGGTCTCTCTGGAATACAGCGCACGGCCGGGCCTTCACCAGCGGAACCTTCGATTTTGTCCGCCTCCTCCTAGGCGGCGTCCTGCCGGACGTGGTCGCCGATCCCGCGAAGCTGGCCATCGGCACTTCCCGTTTCACCGTGGAAATCGGAGACGCATGTTCCGGACTCGAAGGATTGGGCATGATCCTGGTATTTGGTCTGTTGTGGTTGTGGTTCTTCCGCAAGGAACTCCGCTTTCCCCAGGCGCTGTTGGCTGTTCCCGCGGGCTTGCTAGCGATGTGGGTCCTCAATGCCGTCCGCATCGTCCTGTTGATCTTGATCGGTCATTTCGGAGCCAGCCGCATTGCCCTTGGCGGCTTCCATTCGCAGGCCGGATGGATTGCCTTTAGCGGGGTGACGCTGGCCTACGCAGGCGCCTTGCAGCACTTCCGCTGGTTCGCCAAAGGCGCTAGCCGGCCGGCGGTAACGGAAAGCCGCTCCGCGGTTTACCTTGCGCCGTTTATGGCGATCCTGGCGGTCTCGCTACTGACCCACGCCGCATCGGCCGGTTTTGAATGGCTGTATCCCTTACGCTTCATCGCGGCCTGTTGCGCCTTGTGGTTTCTGCGCCGCCACTATCAAGCCATGGACTGGAGTCTCTCTTGGACCGGACCCGTCGTCGGCGTAGCTGTCGCCGTCCTATGGATCGCGCTGGAGCGCTTCATACATCCCTCTGCGAGCGGCTCCATGCCGGTTGCGCTGGCGGGCGCCTCGGCCGCGACGCGCACGGCCTGGATCTCGATCCGCGCCGTGGCGGCCGCCACTACCGTTCCCATCGCCGAAGAACTCGCGTTCCGGGGATTCCTGCTGCGCCGCCTGATGGCGGAGGATTTCGAAACCATTCCACTGGGGCGCGTCACTTGGCCTGCCCTGCTGGTGTCCTCCATCGCCTTTGGCGCGCTGCACGGCGGTCGCTGGATCGCTGGAATGCTCGCAGGGCTTCTCTATGGGTTCGCGGCGGCGCGCAGAGGCAGACTCGGTGACGCCGTGGTTGCGCACGCCACGACCAATGCGCTCCTCGCTATCTACTTGCTTCTCTGCAATCAGTGGCAGTTGTGGTAACGAAGAAACTCGCGCCCGCAACATTGCCAAGCATGACGTCCGCTTTGCCGCAGCCGCTTCATTTGCTCGATGATCCCGAGTGCGTCGCGGTGTCACTTCCGCGACCCAGGCTTGAGACCTGGCCGCCGATCGTGCAAATCATGCGGGATTGCCAGAAGGCGGCTTCTTTTTCTTGAGTACTCTAGCCCCAGCTCCGCGCGCATCTGCCGGGGCTTTCCCTTTCAGCCCAGCACGATTGTAAGCCACGGCGGCACGGATGATATTTTTCAGTGCCCGCCGATTGATTCTGTCACCCTCGTGGAAATCGATTGCCCGCCACTTATTGCCTTCAAGGCCGGCGTTGAAGAGCTTGTCCGGGTCCGGAAGGCTTGCGCCCTGAGAAAAGGTCAATTTTACCTTCTCCTTGTGGGCGTTGGCCACGGCGATGAGTCCGTCGCGATACCAACACGGACTACCCATCCATTTCCATTCCTCGATTATCTCGGGTTCAGCATCATGAATGACTTTGCGAAGATCGGCAAGCACCGTGCCGCGCCAGTCCGTAAGGCCTGCGATTTGCTGGTCAATTAGTTCGGATGGGTTCATTGACGGTACACACCCTAGAGTGAAATCGTCCTAGATCGGCCATATTGAGTATTCTGCCATATTCCGACTCCGAACGGCATCCATGCCGTGATAACGTGAACTGGAATGCCGCTCAACCCGGACCCCGCCATCTTCCGCGCCGTGGTTTCGACCATCGTTCCGGAAGCGTCGGCTCTCGACGGCCAGGGCTGGCGCGACCTCCATCAGGTAGTCGAAGCGCTGCTGCGTGATCGTCCGGAATCCCTCAAGCGCCAGCTCCGCATTTTCCTGCGCGCGATTCAGTGGCTGCCCGTTGTCCGCTACGGCCGGCCTTTCACGCGATTGCGTCCGGCTGCCCGCGCGCGCGTCCTCGCCCACCTGCAAGACGATCGCATCCAAAAGGTGCGCGTAGGCTTCTGGGGATTGCGCACCATCGTGCTGGCCGGTTACTACGGCAGGCCGCAGGCCGCCCAAGCCATCGGTTACGCCGCTAGCCCGCAAGGCTGGGAGGCGGTCCGGTGAAAAGGGTCGCTTACGACATCGCGATCGTAGGTTCCGGCGCGGGCGGGGGCACTGTCGCGCAGGAACTCTCGCCGCTCTGCCGGCAAGGCTTGCGCATCGCCGTGCTCGAAAAAGGTCCGCGCCTGCGCGACGAAGAGTTCACCGGCCGCGAGTTGGAAATGGCCGGCGCGCTCTATGAGGATGGCGGCGGCTTCCTTACGGCCGACGGCGCCATGACGATAGCCTTCGGTTGCGCTTACGGCGGTTCCACCGTGGTCTACACCGGCACTTCCATGTTGCCGCCCAAGCGCGTCATCGACAGATGGAATGTGCCGGGACTAACGCACGCCGATCTGGATCGCCGCGCGCGTAAGTTCATGGCCGAAAACAATGCGCACTTAGTGGACGACGGTCTTATCAACGAAAATAACAAGCTCTTCGTTGAAGGTTGCCGCAAACTGAACTACGATGTGCGGCAATTCCCGGTGAATATAAAAGGTTGCCGCGGATCGAGCCTCTGCAATCTGGGCTGTCCCAACCAGGCAAAACAAGGCGCCGACCGCGTACAGTTGCCGCGCGCGGAGCGGAACGGCGTAGAAGTAGTCACTCGCTGCCAGGTGTTGACGGTCGGCGAGAAGACGCTCGCCGTGCGCGTCGCCGCCAAGCCCGCGGGCGCCAAGGGCGATCCCTCGCTATGGGAGCCTGGCGATTACCAGATCGACGCCAAGATTATCGTGCTCTGCGCGGGCGCCGTAAATACTCCGGCCCTGCTGCTACGCTCGGGGATGGCACGGAGTCTGCCGCGGCTGGGCTATGGCTTCACCAGCCATCCTGCGTTCATCATAGTCGGCGAACACTCGCGTCCCATCACCAACTTCGTAGGCCATCCCAAGAGTTACTATCTCGACCGTGCGGAACGCGACTATTTTGTTTTGGAAACGTGCATGTACTTTCCGTTTATCACGGCCAAAAGCATGGCGGGCTTCGGCGAACCGCACAGCGCGTTCATGGGCGCGTTCCCGCGCTTGCAGATGATCCTGGTGCTGGCGTGCGACGAAGCCGATGCGCACAATCGCGTCGCCATCGACAAAGCCGGCCGGCCGGTGGTGCACTACCGCTTCCAGGCCCAAGCCGTCGCTGGATTGATGCGCGGCGCCTTCACGGCGGCGGAAATCCTGTTCGCGGCCGGAGCCGTGCGCGTTCACATGCCCGTCGCCCGCAGCACCACCATCGAGGCCGCCGACGCCGCGCGGCTGCCTGAAATCGCGGCCGCCGCCGAATTCCGGCCAGGCAAGACTCCCGTATCCGCCGCACACCCGCAGGGAGGCTGCGGCATGGGCAGCGGCCCGGCCGGCTCCGTTACCGATTCCTACGGACGCGTACACGGCCTGCCGTGGCTGTTCGTGGCCGACGCCAGCCTCTTCCCAAACTCGCTCGAAATCAATCCCTACGTCACCATCATGGCGTTGGCCGATCGCGTGGCCCAGCGCATCCGCGAGGAGGTCCCCGCGCTCCTATGAAGATTCTACCCAGCCGCGGCTTACCGAGCCGCGACTTACCGAGCCGCGACCGTAAGGGAGCGGCCCTATGAAAATGACCGGCGCCGATATCGTGGTGCGCGCCCTGGAAGACGAAGGTGTTCCCTTCACCTTCGGCATTCCCGGCACCCACAATATTGAACTATACGACTCACTCGCCCGTTCCACTAAGATTCGCCCGGTCCTGGTTACCGACGAGCAGAGCGCTTCCTTCATGGCCGATGGCGTGGCCCGCTCTTCCGGCATGCTGGCCGCGGCCAACGTGGTGCCCGGCGCCGGGCTAACGCACGCGCTCTCCGGAATCGCCGAGGCTTACTTGGATGGCATCCCCATGCTGGTGCTGGCCTGCGGTATCCGCCGCGACACCGGCAAGGCCTATCAGCTTCATGCCGTCGATCAACTGGCCATCGCGCGTCCCGTCACCAAGGCGCAGTTCCTGATAGCAGAGGGCGCTGATCTCTACGCGACTATTCGCCGTGCTTGCCGGACTGCGCGAACCGCGCCAGCCGGGCCGGTGTTCGTCGAGGTCCCCGCGGAGCACTATATCTTCCGGCATGACGTCGACCTCGACGCTTATAGGAACGACGCTGGACGGGCCTCCGGGCCCGTCCCGTCCGCCGAGCTCGACCAAGCCCGCATCCTGCTAGCCGCTGCCCGCCGGCCGCTCCTGTATTTGGGATTTGGATCTGCGGGCGCCGGAACGGATCTTGTCGCGCTGGCCGAGCGCCTGGAAGCTCCGGTAGCTACTACATTCACCGGCAAAGGTATCTTCCCCGAGAGTCACCCTCTGTGGCTATGGTGTGGATTCGGCGCGTCCGCGCCATCGTTCGTGCAGAAGATCGCCGCGGGCTGCGACCTGACCCTGGCTATCGGCTGCCGTTTTTCGGAAGTCGGTACCGGAAGCTACGGTCTGGAAATACCTGGCAAGTTAATCCACGTCGACATCGATCCTTCCGTGCCGGACAAGAACTATCGCGCCGACTTACCCGTAGTTTGCGACGCCGGTCCGTTCATCGCCGCGCTGTTGGCTACTCTTTCGGCACGCAACACGGATACTGAACTGAGGGAATCCATCCGTACAGGCCATGCCAAGGTATGGTCTGGCTGGGACGCTCCGGCGGATGCGGAAAAGGTCACGCCACCCCAGTTACTCAAGGCCGTACAGGAGTTAGTTGGTCCCGCCGCTATTTACACGACCGATAGCGGAAACGGTACCTTCCTGGCCGTCGAGTGCCTCAGGCTTGACCGGTCGCGCTCCTTCCTTGCGCCGATCGATTATTCTTGCATGGGTTACGCCGTGCCAGCCGCGCTGGGAGCGGCGCTGGCGTGTCCCGAACGGCCTGTGGTTTCTCTCGCGGGCGATGGCGCATTCCTGATGACCGGCTTGGAATTGTTGACCGCCGCGCAACTCCGGTTACCCATTATGGTGCTGTTGCTGCGCGACCGCGAACTGGCGCAGATCGCCCAGTTCCAGCAGACCGCGCTGGGGCGCAAGAGCTGCAGCGAGTTGCCGGATTACGACCTACCCGCATTCTGCCGGGCGGTGGGCGCGGAGTATCTTATGCTGGCCAAGAATTCCGAGATAGACTCGGTCCTGCGCCAAGCGTGCGCCCTGACTGAAGCGAAGCGTCCCGTGGTAGTGGAAGTGGCCATCGACTATTCGCGCAAGACTTACTTCACCAACGGCGTAGTGCGCGTGAATCTTGCCCGTCTGCCATGGCCGGACCGCCTGCGTATGGTGGTACGGGCCTTGGCGCGGATGGGACAGGCCGCGTGGCCTGTCCGTCTCACAAAGCAGTCGTAATACTAAGGTGCGCAGGCGCAGGCCGGAAGGCCTGTCCCATCGGAAAGGCGGCCATATTGGATTTCCGCTTCACTTGCTTCGCCGCGTACATCCGCTTATCCGCTGCCGCCAGCAACTCCTCGGCATCCGAGCCGTCTTCCGGATAGCAGGCTTCGCCGATGCTCATGCAAACGTTATGCGCGGGAATGGCGGTCTCGACGGCGATCTGCCGCAGTTCGTCCGCGCGTTGTCCGATCGCATCGCCGCTGCTGCCCGGCAACACCAGAACGAATTCGTCTCCGCCCATGCGCGCTACGTAGTCGTATTCGCGGCATTGGTTTCGCAGCTTTTCCGCCACCAGTTTAAGCACCCGGTTGCCTTCCAGATGGCCAAGATGGTCGTTCACCTGCTTGAAGCCGTCCAAATCGCACACCACAACAGAGAGCCTGTCGCCGTTTCGCCGGCACCGGGACAGTTCTTCATCCAAGCGCAGGAACAGCGACCGGGCATTTGGCAGCCCGGAAAGATAATCGGTAGTGGCGGAATCTTCCAGCCGCCGGAAGATGAGCGCATTCTCAATCGCCACGGACACTTTGCTGCTGATCGCCTGCAGGATGCGCAGATGGTCGCGCGAGAAAGCGTCGCGATCCGCGCGGTAGAGCGTCATCACGCCGATCACTCCGTTGGGACCTTCGAGCGGAACGGCCAACGCCGATCGCAACGTGCTGAACTTAGACGGATTCGCATGCTCGCCCGATTCCACGGCCGGATTCCCGTTCACAATAGGCTTCCGGTTTTCCGCCACCCATCCGGAAAGGCCTTCGCCGATGGGGATCTCGAGCGATGAGAAGAACCGGAAATCGTCGCCGTTTACGTAACGGGGAACCAATTTCCCGCCATCCCGCACGTAAATAGCGGCGGTGTCGTAGGAGACAATCTTCTTCAAGCGAACCGCGACCACCGAAAGAGTTTCGTCCAGGCTTAAGGAGTTACCCAGCTCCTGCACCAGTTCAAATAAAAGCTGAACCTCCTGGCGGGCCGCGGCGATCGAACATAGGAAATCGCTTTCACCGGCCGCAGGCGCCGGCCCGGTCCGTTGAAAGCCCGCCGCGGGCTCGGCGCCTTTCACGATTTTCACGTCCGTCGACAGTTTGATGGAATCCACGGGCTGCGCCTGTGTCATCCGTTCCAGTTCGACATAGCGCCGCTTGAGTACGGCCACCACGGCCGGATCGAAGCTGCGGCCGGAAAGCGATTCCACCTCGGCCATTGCCTGGTCCAGCGGCAGTGCCCGCCGGTATTGCCGGTCGGATGCCAGCGCGTCCAGACAATCCACCGCCGTGAGTATTCGGGCGCCCAGCGGAATCTCCTCCGCTTTCAGTCCGTAAGGGTAACCCGTACCGTCCCATTTCTCGTGGTGCGCCCTCACGATGGCCGCCGCTGCGTATGGAAACGAGACGCGCTCAAGGATCTCCGCGCCTACCACGGGATGGATCTTCATCTTCTCGAATTCCTCGGGCGTCAGCCGGCCCGGCTTCGAGATGATGTGTTCGGGTACCGCCAGCTTGCCGATATCGTGCAGCAGCGCCGCCGCTCTCAGCGCCTCCAGATCTCCATCCTTCAACCCCATGTCTTTACCCAGCTCGACCGCATAGGTGCGCACACGCTGCAGGTGCTCGTGCGTCTTGTGGTCCTTCGCTTCAATGGCCAGCGCCAGAGCCTCGATGGTGCGCAAATGCAGGTCCGCAATCGATTCCGCGTGCCGCTTCTGATCCTCCAGCCGCCCCAGATACAACCGGTACGACCGAAAGATCAGGTAGACTACGGGCAGTAACATCACTGAGCTGGTCCAATCCAACTGCTTGCCGACAAAACCTAGAACCCACGCCACGGATGCGCCCAACAGATAGAACGGAAACGACCAGAAGTAACAGCTATGCCATGTCTCTCCGAACGGCTTGCCTTCGGAAAGAGCTATAGCGCCGGCGATGGGCGCCGTGTTTGCGCCAAAGTAAAGCAGTCCTGTAACGATCAGCAGCAAGGGGCCGCCGCGGTCGAACCGATGTACCCACGGCGAGTGGTGGAACGAATAGGCCGCCAGGATCGCCAAACCCGTGCTGGCAACGCTGAAGACAATCTGAAACAGCGCGGGCCGCCGCTTCGGTTTCCAAAGACATTGGACCAGGGTCCCTACGCATCCGAGAACCATTGTCTCCGCCAGCCCCAGCTCCGTGATGCCGATAAACACAAATAGGAAGCCGACCGACATTGTTCCGGGAATGCCCGGAAGGTTTACCTTAAGCCCCGCCGCCAGCGCCGACACAACCAGATAGCAGAAAAATCGTGGCAGATCCTGTGAATCCCACTGGTGGAGACACCACCCCACGCATGCCAGCCCGGTCAGGATGACGGCGAGAACGTAGATTTTCGATTTCAAATTCATGGGAGGGCCGGGGCGCGCAGCTAGTTTTCGCCGTATCCGGTGGTTGTGCCCCACACCGCGTTGGTTCCCCAAACCGCATTGGCGCCCCACACCGCATTAGTGCCCCACACCGCATTGGTACCCCAAACGGCGTTGCTCCCCCAGACTGCATTGGTTCCGCCGAGCAGCACCGAGGTACCCCAGACCGCATTGGTGCCCCATACGGCATTGGCGCCCCAAATCGTACCGGAACTTGCCGTTACGTTCATCAAACCCAGCAGGGGGCTGTAGAGCACCGAGGGCGATTCCGCACTGGTCTGCGCGACTGCCGTGCTGGCAAGCGCGGCATTGATCTCTACGTACCCTGCCCCGACGGTGAAGATGTCGTATGTGTCCACGTAAGTATCGCCGGTTACCGGGTCGGTCGCCGTGCTCGTGAGTGGAAAATTCTTCGTGGCCGTCTGCATCAGCCGCGCCTTCACGGTGTCGGGACTAAGGCTGGGATTTTGTTGTAGCATCACGGCAGCCGCTCCGGCGATCACCGGTGTGGCCATACTGGTGCCGCTGAGCTGGAAATACATGGCCGGTCCTGTGCCGGAAGCCGTATAGTAGGACGGCGGCATGACATTCGCCGGGAACTGGGCCTCCAGCGTGGAGCCGGGGTCCAGCAGCGACACAACCAGATTGCCGGGAGCCACCACGTCCGGCTTTAGCGTCTGATCGATATAGGTCGGGCCCTTCGAGCTATAACTCGCAATCAGGTCGTCGTTCCGGGGATAAGTCTCCATGGTCTTCATGCACCCGACCGTGATGGCGTGCGGGCTGTTGCCCGGCGCGGTGATGCTGGCATATCCATTCCGGCCCAGATTGCCCGCCGCCGCCACCACCACGATGCCGCTCTTCCAGGCTGCTTCCACCGCCTGGCACAGCGGGTCCAGCGCGCAGCTTTCATAAATCGGGCGCCCCAGCGAGAGGTTGATCACGCGCACGTTGTAGGCGCTCTTCAGTTGCACGGCTTGCTGGATGGCCGCGATCGTCAGGCTGTCGCTGCCCGCGCCGTTTTCGTCCAGCACCCGGAGATCCAGCAGGTTGGCGTTGGGCGCGATGCCGCTCAGCAGCCGAAAAGAACCAGGCTCTTGCGATGAACTGCCGTTTCCAGCCAGAATTCCGGCCACGTGCGTCCCGTGCCCATAGTCGTCGTTCAGAACTCCGGTCACGAAGCTCTGCCGGTACACCACGCGCGATTTATTCGTTCCCGCCACGTTTAGGTCCGGGTGAAGGTAGATCCCGCTGTCGATCACGGCGATGCCGATTCCGGTTCCCGTCCATCCCGAGTTCCAGACCTGCGGGGCGTTGACCGCCTGGGTGGTATAGTCGAGGGCCGCCACCAACGACCGGTCAAGGGATATATAGGTTACGTTCGACTGGTTGGACAATGCCACCACATTGTTTGTTTCGACCGTGGCAGCCACCGCATTGAGCAGCGAAAACGTCGAATTCACCACGCCGCCAAGAAGATTCACCACCGGGCAGAGAATGGCGCCCAGCAGCCCGCCGCACTTCTGGGGAGCGCCGTATTGCACGATAACGTTAACCGTCCCCGACGGATTTGCCAGCAAAGGCTGTAGGTCCGGGGAGATCTTGGCGTTGTTCGCAAACAACCCGCCGCAGGCGATCGGCAGCATCCCCACGGAGACAACTTGAGCTAGCAACTTGCCTGTAACCAGTCGTTTCATCGATTTCCCTCGCAACGGGCTGAACAGCACGTGTCTAACCAGACCCGGGCATGTGCGATTCCTCCCCAAACATTAACGAAACAAAGGGAATTCAAATGTCGAGCAACGGCAGTCGGCGACAGCCTTGTCACTCGTGTGACAGCCGTGGCGCACGCTGCTATGCGGCGCTTATTTCCGGTTCATGTTCAACCGGAAAATTCACGGAGTTGGCGATGAAGCATTTGGCATGCGCCGCGTCGTGCAGTGCGCGCGCCATTGCAAGGTCGGAGCCGGCCGCGACAGTGACCTGCGGCCGCAGGATCACACGCTTGAAAAATCCCGAGCCGTCGGCCGCCTCCCCCATCACGCCTTCGGCATGGTCGATGTAAGCAAGCACGATAATCCCCGCTTCCGCGCACAAATGCAGATACCAAAGCTTATGGCACGCGGATAAGGAAGCCACCAGCAATTCCTCGGGATTCCAACGCGCCGGATCGCCGCGAAATGCCGGATCGGAGGAACCCGCTATCGGGGGCTTTCCGTTCCCAGCAGATATTTCGTGCCGCCGCTCGTAGCTTCGATAGCCGGAAGTGCCGGTTCCAGTGTTGCCCGTCCATTCGACCACTACCGCGTAGTGATGCGTCTTCATCGTCATTGTACAGAATAGGCCCGTCCTACTTGCCGGCAAAGGTTTGCGCGATCAACTCGCGCGCTTCCTTCTGTATCCGCCGCAGATGCCCCTCGCCCAGAAAGCTTTCCGCGTACAACTTATAAACGCTCTCGGTCCCAGACGGGCGCGCGGCGAACCAGCCATTCGCCGTCACCACCTTCAGCCCGCCGATCGGCTCTCCGTTGCTGGGTGCGGTAGTCAACGTCGCCACAATCTTTTCGCCCGCGAATTCGGAGGCGTGCAATTGCTCCGGCGAGAGCTTCAGCAACACCGCCTTCTGTTCGGGCGTGGCTGGCGCGTCGATGCGCTCATAAACCGGCGCGCCGAACTTCTCCGTCAACTCGTGGTAAATCTCGCCGGGATCGCGACCCGTGCGCGCCAGGATCTCGGCCGCCAGCAGCCCCATGATAATGCCGTCCTTGTCCGTGGTCCACACCGTGCCGTCGCGCCGCAGAAACGATGCGCCCGCGCTCTCCTCGCCGCCAAAGCCAAACGCGCCGCTCACCAACCCGTCCACCATCCACTTGAATCCCACAGGCACTTCCACCATATTCACCTTCAGGCTGGCCGCCACCCGGTCGATCATGCTGCTAGACACCAGCGTCTTCCCCACCGCAGCCCCCGCCGGCCATCCCGGCCGGTGCTGGAACAGGAACGAAATCGCCGCCGCCAGGTAGTGATTCGGATTCAGCAAACCCGCGCTGCGCGTTACCACGCCGTGGCGGTCGTGGTCGGTATCGCAACCGAACGCCACGTCGAAGCGGTCTTTCAGCGCAATCAACCCGGCCATGGCGTAGGGCGACGAGCAGTCCATGCGGATCTTGCCGTCCCAATCGACCGACATAAAGCGGAAGGTGGGATCCACCGTATCGTTCAGCACCGTCAGCGGCACGCCGTAGCGCTCGGCGATGCGCCCCCAGTACGCCACCCCGGCGCCCCCGAGAGGGTCCGCGCCCACGTTAAGCTGCGCGCCGCGGATCGCATCCATATCCAGCACGCTGCCAAGATCGTTTACGTATGCGGAGACATAATCGTGCCGGTGCGTTGTGGATACTTTCCGCGCGCCCTCATAAGGCATGCGCAGAATCTGGCGCAGCCCGCCCTCCAGGAGTTGGTTGGCGCGGTCTTCGATCCAACGCGTCGCGCCGGTATCCGCCGGCCCTCCGTTGGGTGGATTATATTTGAAGCCGCCATCTTCCGGCGGGTTGTGCGAAGGCGTGATCACGATGCCGTCGGCCAGTCCGTCCTTGCGCCCGCGATTGTACGTCAGAATGGCGTGCGACAGCGCCGGTGTGGGCGTATAGCCGCCCGCATTGTCGATCATGGTGTCCACGCCATTGGCGGCCAGCACTTCCAAAGCGCTGACCCAGGCAGGGTCGGAAAGCGCGTGCGTGTCCATGGCCAAAAATAGCGGTCCGGTAATTCCTTCCTGCTTCCGGTATTGGCAGATGGCCTGCGTAATGGCCAGGATGTGGACCTCGTTGAACGATAGCGCAAACGACGATCCGCGGTGCCCGGATGTCCCGAAGGACACCCGTTGCGCTCGGACGGCGGGGTCGGGCCGGCCCGTGTAGTAGGCCGTGATCAGCCGGGCAATGTTCACCAGCATGGAGAGTTGCGCAGGTTTGCCAGCGTTCGGATCGATTGCCATGTTCCCCTATCTTCGCTCCATTTCTCGCTCCATCGAGTATGGTTTATCATGCCATCATGCCCTCGAACAATTCCCATCCGGAAATCTGGCTGATTCGTCACGGGGAGACGGAATGGAGCCTCTCGGGGCAGCACACCGGGCGCACGGACCTTCCGCTCACCGCGGCCGGCGAGCGGCACGCCGTGGAAATCGGACGTTACCTCGCCGGACGGCCGTTCGCTCTGGTGCTGACCAGTCCGCTGCAGCGCGCGCGAGCGACCTGCCGGCTGGCGGGGTACGGCGGCGTGGCCCAGATCGAACCCGGCTTGTGCGAGTGGGACTACGGCGCCTACGAAGGCCGCACCAGCGCCCAGATCCAGGAAACCGTGCCCGACTGGACCATCTGGACATCGCCCGTTCCGCAAGGCGAGACCATCCAGCAGGTGGCCGCGCGCGCCGGCTGCGTGATCGAACGCGCCGCGAAGGCCGGCGGCGATGTGGCGCTGTTCGCCCATGGCCACGTGCTGCGCATTCTGACCGCCTGCTGGCTGGGGCTGCCTCCGGATGCGGGGAGGCTCTTCGCGCTGAGCACGGCTTCGGTTAGCTTGCTGGGCTATGAGCGCGACACCAGGGTCGTCTCGCAATGGAACTTCACCGCGCGGGAAGTAGGACAGGCTTCTCCCAGCCCGTCCGCGTAGTATCCTAGAAAGGCGAGGTTATATAGGCATGGGATGCAGTAGTGGACCGGTGAACCCGGTCGTCGAAGCGCCGCCGGGCGCGCGGATGGTGCATTGCGTCAAGCTGCAAAGAGAACTGCCGGGGTTGGACGAAGTTCCGTTCGAGGGGCACCCGCTGGGCCAGAAGATCTACGACAACGTCTCGAAAGAAGCCTGGAAAATGTGGGTGGAGCACATGAAGATGCTCATGAACGAATACCGCCTCAACCTGGGGACACAAGAGGCGCAGGAGTTTCTGATCAAGCAGATGGACGACTACTTCTTCGGCGAAGGCGCGGCCCTGCCTCCCGATTTCGTGCCGCCTAAGACAAAGGCATAAGAGAGGCTTCGTGCCACTAAGGCCTCTATCGGAAGCGATGCGGTTTGACGATACTTGTACGCGATGACGCAGTAGTCATACGAAGACCAAAGCCCGGTGAACAGGGCTCTGTCCGATCATTGGTACAGACGGTCGTGGATGAAATCTATGGCGGTCTCTGGGCTCCGGCCCCGCCACCCATTGGTGAAGAGGACTGGTCTCTCGCCTGGGTCGCGGTCATCGACACGCGTATCGTGGGGATGGTGCTGACGAGTGGAGAGTGGATAAGCGACCTGTGGGTACTTCGAGAAAATCGGGGATGCGGCCTTGGGCAAAGACTACTCGCGCAAGGCGAAGCTGAAATAGCCGGGCGTGGCCGCAGAGCGTTCCGGCTTCGCGTGATCAAGTCCAACACAAACGCTGTGAGTTTCTATCTTCGGCAGGGTTGGCGAGTGGAGCGGGAATTCCCGAACGAAAGACTGCCTGTCACGATGCTGGAGATGGCGAAGTCCGCGGATTAATCGGCGGAACCCGGCTTAAGTTAATCTCTCGCTTATTGTTTCCCAAAAGGACCCTGAACGAAACGCGGGCAAAGCCGCCCCAACTTATGGATTGACGCGAACCATCGCCACGCCGTGACTCGGCACCAATGCTGAGAAGCTGCCGGTCTTCTCGCCGAGGTCCTTCTTCGCCCACAGGTCGCGCACCCTCGCCGCAAGATGGTCCGGGTAGCCGAGATCGGTCCACGAAACCGTGATATTCGCTTCTGCGCCGGTCCGGTTCAGCAGCGCCACCGCGCGCCCGCCATCCGCAAGCTGCTTCGCCCATACCTCCAGGCCGTCGGCGCGCTTCACCCTGCGGCCCTCGCGCCCCAACGGGTCCTGGTCGATGGCAATCACTTCCTTATTAGTGAGAATGTCCCGGATATCGCCCTGCATGCTGCGGATGTCGTTGCCGGCCATCAAGGGCGCCTCCAACAGACACCACATGCTGAAGTGCGCGCGATATTCGGTGAGGCTCATCCCGCCGTTGCCGACTTCCAGCATATCGGGATCGTTCCAGTGGCCCGGCCCGGCATATGATTGCAGACCGTCCTGCAAATCCAGGATCTGCACCACACCCAGACCGCCCCACTTCTCTTTGCCGTCCCATTTGTCGACGATGTCCCCCGTACTGCGCCATAGGTTGCCCACATCGCCCGCCCAAAGCCAGGGCTTCGTGGATCCCCATTCGCAAAGGCTGAATACGATCGGCCGGCCCGATTTCTTAAGCGCATCGCGCATGATGGAATACGAAGCCGCTGAATCCTGCGTGCTGTGGTTGCACCAATCGTACTTCAAATAATCGACGCCCCACGCGGCGTACTGGCGGGCATCCTGGAATTCGTAGCCGCGGCCGCCGGGACGGTTCTGGCAGGTGCCGGTGCCGGCGTCGGAATACAGTCCGAACTTCAACCCTTTCGCATGTACGTAGTCGGCCAGCGCCTTCATGCCCGTCGGGAAGCGTTTGGCGTCGGGGATGATGTTGCCCTGCGCGTCGCGGTCAACCTGCCAGCAATCGTCGATCACGACGTACTGATAGCCGGCGTCTCGCATGCCGCTCGAAACCATGGCGTCGGCGGCTTGCTTGATCAGGTCTTCGCTGACGTTGCAGGCGAACTTGTTCCAACTGTTCCAGCCCATGGGCGGCGTGCGCGCCAGTCCGTTGTCGAGCGCCTGCAAATTACCGGTTGCAGCGAGGAAGCCGAGGGCCGCGATCCCGACGGCTGCGCGGCCGATGCGTACTTTTATGTTCATGAGTCTTGCTTATCACATCGCGCCCGCCTCTGGGAGAGCCGATCAGGCGTGCCAACACGTGGGACTGGGCCGGCAACGAATCCCACGTGACCATCTAGCGGAGTTCAAAGAGCTGCTGGCTACCGCCATCGTGGATCCCTATCTCATGTGCCAAATCGGCCGCGAAGGCCTCAGCTTCGCCTTCCATGACGAACTCAGGGTCGCCAGCCATCTTTCTCAGGATGTTTTGCGCCTTCATGAACGTCGCCTGGAGCCTGGCGTCCTGAGGTGCACCCACCAACAGGTGTAGTCGAAAAGGCTCAGAGCTCTCGCTAAGGCTTGCCGATCGCCCTACCCAACGGTTGGCCTTCTCCAATAGGGAAGTGGCTTCTACAAGGTCGAAAGATACCGGTTCACATACGTGCCAGATTTGATTCCGCCAGGCCGCCCGAAATTGGTATTCATAGTTGGGGCTTGCGATTTTCTTGGGTTCGAGCTTTGACAGGACACGGTGCAGGTCCAAAGGAGTACGGAATATTCGCCAAACTTCGTCGTCGCTCCGGCTCGGCACGTCCTGCTCGCCGGCATACTGCTCAACGTAACGCTCGTACAATTCGGACAGCGCAGCCTCCAGGTTGGCCGTCACTCCATACCCGCCGGCGAGAACTGAACCGCGCTATCATCCTGGGGAAGCACGGTCTTGAGCAGCGCTTCTATCGTTGTGCCAAGTTCAGCGAAGGGTAGAGTGTGCTGACGCAGCTTATAACCGAGTGACGTCACCTCATCTTCGATGTGCCGGACAAGCTGCTTAAAGCGATCGCCATCGATACGATCGAATAGCCGCGTGATCCGGCCATATTGAATGGTGCACTTTGCCTTGAGATAAGAAGCATCGCCCGAATAGATGGCGACACCCACGTTGACGAACTCGGTGGTCACGCCATCGTGAATATAGCGGAGCACACTGAAGCTATAAGGTATCATGCTAGTCTCTCCATAACCTGCCGCTCAAATTCAGAGGCGTAATCGCGTAGATATTGTAAGTGGGCAGAGAGGCGACCGAGGTCTTCGTGGCGCCATTCAATTGGGAGATCTTGAATTATGGCTTCCAGCGCAGCATCTCCAAGCTCCGTTAATCTTGTCGTGAACAGCTTGAGGTCGATTTTCTGCTTGCGGAGCTGATAGTAGGATACGTGCCGTTCGAGGGACGAGCGATTTCGAATGCTCGATACGCGGGACGAAGGTATTATCAAAATAGAGGAACGCGAACGCCGATTCGTGATCAATAGCGAAGAGGTCGTCGCCGCGCGCAAGGAGGTTGGGGTTATCGCGGCTGCGGTCGTCGTTTTCGATGAGGGCGTCAAAGGCAAAAATCTGGGCGGCCGAATCGACCATGGCCTCCGGTAGATCGGTTAGAAGCCTCGTACCGAAGTTTAGGCCCGGACTGTTGCTCACAATGTGCGCGAGATCTCTGCGCTGCACGACGAGCCATTTCACCAAGTCCGGATGAAGCCGCACGGCCGCCGGATCCGGTCTCAAGATGCCGAAATGACGGGCGAGGTACGAAGAGATCAACTCGCTTGCGGGTCCGCGCGCCCTTGTTTCCATCGCACCGGAAAGTTTCACCACGTAGTCTCCCGCGTGTCTGCCTCGTTGATGAACGCACCCGAACAGGGCTGGCTTGTTCCGGCCAGATGACATTGTCCGGTGTAGGTGAAGAGCAGTCAGCTCCGTGAGCATGCAAGGCGCCTGTCAGGCGCGGCCTTCCATCTCGGACCGAACCCGCCACCTTCAGAGAATACACCAACTTCCCGGATTGTGCATCATCCGAATCGATGTCCGAGGACTTCAACGCGCCCGGCCTGGCCTTTCGTCACTCAATTTGAGCAGAAATCGATTCTTTGTAACGATGCTACATTCAAATTGTGTTCCGCCGCGTGATCTGGATCGTGCTTGACAGCGTGGGCATCGGCGAGATGCCCGACGCCGCTGCGTACGGCGATACCGGCAGCGACACGCTGGGCAACATCGCGCACCGCCGCCCGTTGCGCCTGCCGAACCTGTGCCGCTTGGGTCTCGGCAACATCAAGCCGCTGGAAGGATTGCCGCCCGCCGCCGAGCCTACCGGATCGTTCGGGCGCTGCGCGCTGGCTTCGCCCGGCAAGGATACCACCACTGGCCATTGGGAGATGGCGGGTATCCACTTGGAGAAGCCGTTCCCCCTTTTTCCGCACGGCTTTCCGCGCGAAGTCATGGACGAATTCGAGCGCCGCATCGCCCGCCGCACGCTCGGAAACAAGGCTGCCTCGGGCACCGAAATCATCAAGGAACTGGGCGCGGAACACATGCGCACCGGTTCGCCCATCGTCTACACATCCGCCGATAGCGTCTTCCAGGTGGCCGCGCACGAAGAAGTCATCCCGCTTTGGGAGTTGTACAAGATCTGCGAAACCGCCCGCGATCTTTTGCGCGGGCCGTATGAAGTGGGACGCGTGATCGCGCGTCCGTTCACCGGCTCGCCGGGATCGTTCGCGCGCACGCCCAATCGCAAAGACTACGCCGTGCCGCCGCCGCGCGGTATGCTGCTCGACGAACTCGATGGCCGCGGCGTTCCGGTGCACAGCGTGGGCAAGATCTTCGATGTATTCCTGGGTCGCGGCATACGCGATTACTCGAAAACCAAGAGTAACGACGACGGCATGGCGCACACGCTGGAAGCCATGCGGTCGTTCGACGAAGGACTGATCTTCGTCAACCTGGTGGATTTCGATCAGCAATTCGGGCACCGCAACGATGTAGAAGGATACGCGGCGGCGCTGGAGCAGTTCGACGCTTGGTTGCCGAGTCTCTTCGCCGCGGAGCGGGACGGCGACCTCGCCATCCTGACGGCCGACCACGGTTGCGATCCCACCACGCCATCCACGGACCATAGCCGCGAGTATGTTCCGCTGCTGGTCAGCGGCCCGCGCGCCAGGCACGGAGTCAACCTCGGCTTGCGCTCGTCGCTTTCGGATGTCGGCCAGACCGTGGCCGAAAATTTCGGCGCGCATATCGCGAAAGGCGCCAGTTTCTTACCGCAAATCATATGAGAAAGCCAATCATGGCGGGCAATTGGAAGATGTACAAGACCCCCGCCGAAACTACCCTGTTTCTTGAGAAGTTCCGGCCTCTGGTCGAGAAGTCGGAGCATTGCGAGATCGTGATTTGTCCTCCTTACACGAACATCGCTGCGGCCGTCGCTGCCGCGCAGGGCACGCGCATCGGCATCGGCGCGCAAGATCTGTATTGGGCCAAGGAGGGCGCATTTACGGGCGAGGTTTCCGGGCCGATGATCAAAGCGTCCGGGTGCAGCCATGTGCTGGTCGGGCACAGCGAGAGGCGCCAGTATTTCGAAGAGACCAACGAGACGGTGCTGCAGCGGACCGTCGCGGCTTTGGACGCCGGACTGACGCCCATCGTATGCGTGGGCGAGCGCCCGGCGGAGCGGGAATCGGGTGAAACCGAAGCTTGGTTGTCCCTGCAGTTTCGGGCCGGCATCGCGCTACTGAGTCCTGAGCAATTCGCGCGGATTGCGATCGCTTATGAGCCTGTGTGGGCCATCGGCACGGGAAAGACAGCCACCCCGGAGATCGCCGCCGATGCGCACCGCGTCCTGCGCGGGCAGGTGCGCGCACGCTATGGGGCGGCAGCCGGCGATGCGGTTCGTATCCTGTACGGAGGCAGCGTCAAGCCGGACAACGTTCGCACTCTTATGGCGCAGCCGGAGATCGACGGCGTGCTGGTAGGTGGCGCGAGCCTGGACGCCAATTCGTTCGCGGGCATTGTGAATTTCTAACCGCCGCCCGCCCAGACGGGCTTTCCGCCGGCGAGATGGGACAGCTATAGGGCGGCAATGGGCTTCGGCAGCGAAACTCCCTCGGCGAGCTTACCTCTTACTACCACTAGCGCCCAACTACCCTTATTGCGAGCCTCGCAAAGCGAACCGCCCAGCCGCTCCAACTCGGCCTGCACCGCCGCCGCCTCGTGCCGCTCGAAGCCGCTCAATAGCGCCACGCCATCCGGACCCAAGCAGCGCAGCAACTCCGGCGCCAGCCGCGCGATTGCCTCCGGACTGATGTTGGCGGCGATCGCGGAGGCCGCCCCCGAGCGCACTGCATCCACCGATCCGATAAAGAGGTTGGGGCCGGCATTGCCGCGCGCGATCTCCACTGCCTCCGGGTCGATGTCGCATGCCCACACGGCTCCCGCTCCCAACAGCGCCGCAGCCTGTGCCAGGATGCCGGATCCCGTGCCCACATCCAACACGCGTGCGCCCGGGCGCACGTATGTCTCCAGCGCCTCCAGACATAACTGCGTGGTCTCGTGCATGCCCGTGCCGAACGCCATCCCCGGATTCACTGCGATGCGGA
>Ga0209333_1000400_pt1 | contig 24211 bp, 22 predicted proteins | sample BlaSpr_A8_OM2_O3_FD_187982 | JGI IMG/M metagenome (GOLD analysis project Ga0209333, IMG submission 187982) | Forest soil microbial communities from Thunder Bay, Ontario, Canada - Black Spruce, Ontario site 2_A8_OM2_O3 (SPAdes) (version 2) | ecosystem: Environmental > Terrestrial > Soil > Boreal... | reverse complement strand
TTCGGCCACCAGTCCTTCTTCGACCTCCAACGCCCTCACCACGGACGCTCTTGGCAACGAAACGACATTTCTGCAACTCCTGGTATCCGAAATCCAGAATCAGGACCCCACCAATCCGACCGACAGCACCGCCTTCGTTACGCAATTGGCGCAGTTCAGCTCGCTCGAACAACTGGTCGGCATTCACACCGATCTCAACAGCCTGACGCAGTCGGGCACCCAGAGCACCACTTCCACGCAAGGAGCCAACTAGCAATGTTTGCAGCATTCAACACAGCCCTGTCCGCTTTGGACGCCAACGGTGTGGCCGTCGCCGTGGTCGGCAACAACCTGGCCAACATGAATACCACCGGTTATAAGGAGAGCGTCGCCTATTTCCAGAACCTGGTCAGCGAATCGATGAACGGCGGCCAGACTCAAGTGGGGTTCGGCGTTGCCTCCCCGCTGACCGTGATGCAGTTCACCCAAGGCGCGATCAGCGCCAGCAGCGGACCGTTGGACGCCGCCATCCAGGGGAACGGCTTTTTTGTGGTGAACAACAACGGCGCCACCGAGTTCACGCGAGCCGGCAGTTTTCAGGTGGACCTTTCGGGCAACCTGCTCACGCCCAGCGGGCAGCAGGTCCAGGGCTGGATGGCCACCAACGGAGTGGTCGACACGGGCGGCGCCATCGGTAACATCACAGTGCCCGTGGGCGCGTTGCAAGCGCCGCAAGTCACCACGACCATGACCGTGAGCGCCAACTTCAACGCCTCCGCCACTACGGGTGCGACTTCCGACTGGTCGGCTCCGGTAACGGTCTACGACTCCTTGGGAACCGCCCACGTGGTGACCGTCAATTTCCAACAGACCGCCGCCAACACCTGGTCTTACACGGCCACCGTGCCCGGCGCGGATGTCACCGCCGGTACAGCGGGCACGCCATACGATATTCCGAACGGCAGCGGGAGCCTGACTTTCAACAGCAGCGGGCAGTTGACCAGCCCGGCGGCAGGCACCCCGATCGCGTTCGCGATCCCGGGGCTGAGCGACGGCGCGGCGGACATGAGCGTAAGCTGGAATCCCTACAACGCGGACGGCACCGGCACACTCACCCAGTTCGACCAGAGCTCGGCCACTTCCGCCGTCGGCCAGAACGGCGCGGCGGCCGCCCAGCTTACTTCGGTGACCATGGGCGATGGCGGCCAGTTGCTGGCTTCCTACTCCGACGGCCAACAGACGGTGGTGGCGCAAGTGGCCATGGCTAATATTCAAAACCCGCAGAGCCTGGTTTCGACGGGAAACAACAACTACCAGGTGAGCGCCGACACCGCCGCGCCGGCCGTCGGGGCGCCCGGCACCGGCGGGCGCGGCACCATAGTCGGCGGCGCCTTGGAATCCTCGAATGTGGATATGGCCACGGAGCTCACCGACTTGATCGTGCTGCAAAGCGCTTACCAAGCCAATTCCAAGGTCGTGACCACCGTGGATACGATGGTGCAAGCCGCCACCCAACTGATCAGTGGTTAAGAGCCGGGCATAATATGACAGCCATGGAAGAGACCGCCGCCTTCGCCGACGTTCCGATGGACATCGAGGCCGAGCTGGACCGCCGCATCCTGACCGTGGCGCAGATACTGCAAATGGAACCCGGCAGCCTGATCGGCATGAAGCGGTCGGCGGGCGAGAATATCGACCTGTACGTGGGCGGAACGCTGATCGGTTGCGGCGAAATTGTGGTGGTCGAAAACACCTTGGGAGTCCGCATCACGGATTTCAACGGCGATATTTAAGGCCGGGGGGAACAGGAGCGAATGGAACTGATTCGGCAAGTGTTGGCGGTGGGCGCGGTGCTGTTGCTGCTGGCCGCCTCGCTCTGGTGGCTGCGGCGCAAAGGAATTGTGCGGCAGGCCTCCGGCGGATCTTCGAAACACGTTCTCCAGGCGGTGGAGCGGCTGGCGCTGGGACCGCAGCACTGCATGCATCTGGTGCGGCTGGGGGGCCGCGGACTGCTGGTGGGAACCTCGCCGGCGGGTTGCGCGGTGCTGGATAGCTTTGAGTGGGCCAGCCTGGAGTCCCGCCCCGCCGCGGGAACCGCGGAGGTACGCTGATGTTCCGCCGTCTGGCGCAAGCGGGCGGTCTGGCGCTGCTGTTCCCGCTGGCGGCCGGGGGGACTCCCGCAGCCGCTTCGGCGTCCTGGTTCGGCGGCGGCAAGGCGGGTTCCCTGAGTTCGCCGATGCAGATCGTCCTGCTGCTGACGGCGTTGACCCTGTTGCCCGCCGCGTTGGTGTCGGTGACCCCGTTCCTGCGGACCATCGTCGTGCTGCATTTTCTGCGCCAGGCGCTGGGCACGCAGACGGCGCCCTCCAACCAGATACTGGTGGGCCTGGCGCTGTTCCTGAGCCTGCTCACCATGCAGCCGATCGCCAGCCAGATCTACGAACAAGCATGGCTCCCCATGGATAGCGGACGGATGACGATGCCACAGGCGGCCCAGGAAGCGGCCAAGCCGTTGCGCGGTTTCTGGCTGCGCTTCGCCCGCGAGAAGGACATCGCCTTGTTTCTGGAGGTCTCGCATTCCCCGGCCCCGCGCACCCCGGCCGATGTGGATTTGAAGGTCCTGATTCCGGCTTATATCCTGTCGGAGTTGAAGGCTTCCTTTCAAATCGGCGCGGTGCTCTACCTGCCCTTCCTGGTCATCGATCTGGTGGTGGCCTCGGTAACCCTGTCGGTGGGCATGATGCAGTTGCCGCCGGTCATGATCTCGGCGCCCTTCAAGATTCTGCTGTTCGTACTGGTGGATGGCTGGAACCTGGTGATCGGATCGCTGATGAAGAGCTTTAACTGAGCAATCCCGCATGACTACCGATTCCGTCGTCGAAATTCTGCGCCAGGCGCTGCTGGCGGCATTCTGGATAGCGGCGCCGCTGATGGCCATCGCCTTCGCCGCGGGCGTGGTCATCAGCCTGACGCAGATTGTGACTTCCATCCAGGATACGGCCTTCAGCTCCATTCCGCGCCTGATCGTATTCATGCTGGCCATCCTGATGCTGATGCCCTGGATGATCGATCGCATGGTTCTCTACACTACCGGCTTGTTCGGGGACTTGGGGCGGTATGCCCGCTGAACCGGGTCTGGGCGTCCCCACGCTCTATGGGTTCATGCTGGTGTTGGCGCGGGTTTCCGGAGTCTTCGCGCTGGTGCCCCTGCCCGGCTTTCAAAGCGCCCCGAAGCTGGCGCGCATCGTGCTTTCGGTAACCATCACGCTGGCGCTGTTCCCGCTCTGGCCGCAAATCGACGCGGCGCGGGTGGATGGCCCGCGGCTGCTGCTGTGGGTGCTGCCGGAGATCGCCGTGGGGGTCACCATCGGCCTGGGCGTGGCTTTCATCCTGGAGGTCTTCCTGACGGGGGCGCAAATCCTCAGTCTGAACGCGGGGTTCAGTTTCGCGCAGACCATCGATCCGACCACGCAGACCCAATCCGGCGTCCTGGTGGTTTTTGCGCAGTTGGCCGGCGGCATGGTTTTTCTCTCGCTGGGCCTGGACCGGGAGGTGATCCGCACGCTGGCGTACAGCCTGGAAGCGCATCCGGCCGGGGCCTGGATTACGGCCCCCGCGGCGGAGGCCATGCTGCGTCTCGGCGGGGACATGCTGGAGCTCGCGGTGCGCCTGGCGATGCCGGCCATCGCGCTGCTGGTGCTGGCGGACATCGCGCTGGGGCTGATGGGGCGGTTGAACGCGCAACTGCAATTGATGAGCCTGGCTTTCCCCATCAAGATGACCGCGGCGCTGGTGTTGCTGGGTTGGATCACGGTGCTGGTGCCCAGGCTGCTGGGGGCCTATGGCGGTACGGTTTTCGGGACGCTGCGCCAGGCGCTGCGCTTTTGAGTCGAATGGAGAAATTCACTGGCGGACAACGGTCAGAAGACGGAAAAGCCTACCGCCAAGCGCCTGCTCAACGCGCGCAAGGAGGGACAGTTCCCAGCCGCGCGCCAGTTCGTCTCGGCCATGCAATTCATAGCCTTCGTGGCCGTCCTGGATGCCTGGGGCGGGAAATGGTTCGCGGAGTTGCGCCTGGCGATGCGGCACACCCTGGCGGTGGCGTTCTCCACCAGGCAGGAGGGCATCGTGGAGATCGGCCGCTACCTGCTGGAGGACATGCTGAAGCTGCTGTCTCCCGCCGCGGGCGTGCTGCTGCTGGTGACCCTGGCCGTGCAACTGGGGGTCACGCAACTGGGCGTGAGCATGAAGAAGCTGGCGCCGGATTTCAAGCGGCTGAACCCGGCGTCGCGGCTCAAGGAGCTGCCGCGTCAAAATATGGCCGCGCTGTTGCGGTCCGTGGTGATGCTGCCGGTATTCGGGCTGGCGGTCTACGGAATCGTACGCGACAATCTGTTCGCTTACATGGCGCTCCCCTATCAGAGCGTCGAATCGGCCTTCCGGCATGCTTGCGGTTCGTTCGGGACGCTGCTCTGGAAAGCCTGCGGCGTATTCCTGTTATTCGGCGCGGTGGACCTGTTCCGGCAACGCCAGCGGTACGCCAAGGACATGCGCATGAGCAAGCAGGAGATGCGCGACGAGTTCAAGGAGTCGGAAGGTAACCCGCAGATCAAGGCGCGCATTCGCCGCATCCGGCGGGAACGCCTGCGGCACCAGATGATGAAAGAAGTTCCCAAAGCCACCGCCGTCATCGTGAACCCGACGCACTATGCGGTGGCGCTGCGTTATGCGCTGGATTCCATGGCCACGCCGGTGGTGGTGGCCAAAGGGAAGAATTATCTGGCGCTGCGGATTCGCCAGCGGGCCGTGGAACACCAGGTCCCGGTCGTCGAGAATCCGCCGCTGGCGCAGGCGCTTTACGCCTCGGTGGACGTGGGGCAGGAGATCCCGGCGCACCTGTATCGCGCCGTGGCCGAAATCCTGGCGTATGTTTATAAACTCATGAACGGCCGATTACCCATATAAGGGTACCCGGGCCGGAAGGCGGAATAGACGAATGGCGCAAGCCGCGGCAATTGCGAAGAAAGGTTGGAAACCGCTGGAGTTCTTCACCGGCGGCGCCGCCGCGGACCTGGGTGTGCCGGTGGCCGTGCTGGCCATCGTCATGGCCCTGATCACGCCTCTGCCGCCCTTCCTGCTGGACATGCTGCTGGTGGTGGACATCATGATGTCGGTCATCGTCATGATGGTGGCCATGTACATCCAGCGTCCGTCGGATTTCAACGTCTTTCCCACCACGCTGCTCCTGTTGACCCTCTACAGGCTGGCTTTGAACGTTTCCTCGGCGCGGCTGATCCTGCTCAACGGCAACACCGGCACCGGCGCGGCCGGACATGTGATCGAAGCCTTCGGCAGCTTCGTGGTGGGCGGCAACTACATCATCGGCACGGTGATCTTCCTGGTGTTGATCGCCATCCAGTACGTAGTCATCAATCACGGCGCGGTGCGCATCTCGGAAGTCACGGCGCGCTTCACCCTGGACGCCTTGCCGGGAAAGCAGATGTCCATCGATTCGGATCTGAGTTCGGGACTCATCGACGAAGCCGCCGCGCGCCTGCGCCGCAAGCAACTGGCGGCCGAGGCGGAATTCTACGGGGCCATGGACGGCGCCTCCCGCTTCACCCAGCGGGATGCCGTGGCCAGCATCCTGATCACCAGCATCAACATCGTCGCGGGCTTCCTGATCGGGGTGCTGCAGCACGGCATGGAACTGCGGCATGCGCTCGAGACCTATACGGTGCTCACCATCGGGGACGGCCTGGTGACGGTGGTGCCGGCCCTGATGATCTCGGTTTCAGGCGCCCTGGTGATCACCCGATCGGGCTCGGACGCGCGCCTGGGGGCGGATTTCCGGAAGCAGATATTCGGCAGCCCGCAGCCGCTGCTGCTGGCCAGCGGCGTGTTGATTGTGCTGGCCTGCGTTCCGGGAATGCCCGGAATCCCATTTCTGCTGCTGGGCACCGGCCTCGGAGCGGGGGGCTGGCGCATGCGGTCGCGGCCGGCCGCCAAGGAGCTGGCGCCCAGCGCGGCCAAGCCGGCCCGCGAGAATCTGGAAGGCCTGCTCAAAGTGGAGCCGCTGGCCATCGAAGTCGGGCTGGGGCTGGTCAAGATGGTGGAAGGCGCCCAAAACTCGCCGCTGCTGAAACGCATCTCGGGCATCCGGCGGCAACTGGCCGCGGAACTCGGATACCTTTTGCCGCCGGTCCGGGTGGCCGATAATCTGGCGTTGCGCGCGCGGGAATATGTGATCTCGCTCAAGGGCGCGGAGATCGCCCGCTACGAGATGCCGCAGGGCTGCCAGTTGGCCATTCCCTCCGGCAAGAACGCTCCCCCGATCAAAGGCACGGCCACGCGCGAGCCGGCCTTCGGATTGGCGGCCTGGTGGATTCCGGACCAGCGCGCCGAGCAGGCCCGCGCGGCCGGTTATACGCTGGTGGACGCGGTGAGCGTGCTGGGCACCCACATTGCGGAGTTGGCCCGCCGGCACGCGCACGAGCTGTTCTCGCGGCAGGATGCCAAGAAGGTGCTGGATCTGGCGGCCGTGGACCAGCCCAAAGTGGTCGAGGATCTGGTTCCCAAGCAACTGCCGCTCTCGGCGGTGCAGCGCGTGTTGCAGAATCTGCTGCGGGAGCGGGTTTCGATCCGCGACACCGGCTCCATACTGGAGGCCCTCGGCGAGGCGGCGCTGTCCACGCGCAACCTGGTGCTGCTGACCGAATTCTCGCGGCAAGCCATCCGGCGCACCATCGCCAAGCGCTATCTGGACGCCGCCGGCAACCTGCCGGCTTATTTTCTGGACCCCTCGATCGAGCAGGCCGTGGAGTCCGCGGTGCAGCATGGCGAGCAGAACAGCCACTTGAGCATGGCGCCGCAGACCATCCGCGACATTCTGGACCGCATCCAGCGCAAGGTGGGAAGTCCGGAGGGGCCGGTGGCGGCGGTGACCACCGCCGGCGCCCGTTATTTTCTGCGGCAAATGGTGGAGCCCGCGCTGCCGAATCTGTTCATTCTTTCGCACAACGAGATTCCGGCCGGAGTGAAGGTAGTGTCCCTGGGAGTCATTCAGTAAAAGGAAAAATATGCGTATCAAATCGTTTTATGCAAGCACGGTGGAAGGCGCGCTCACCCTGGCGCAACGGGAGATGGGGGCCGAGGCCATGCTGGTCGAGTCCCGCAAAGCGCCGCTTGAAGCGCGTCACCTGGGCGAATACGAAGTGGTGTGCGCCCTGGTGCCGGAAGCGGAGACCGCCCAACCGCGGGTGGCAGCGGACGCCGGCACGCACGACGGCCGGCTGGCCGCCGAACTGGCCGAGATGCGCCGGCAACTGGACGTGATGGGGAAGACCATTACGCGCTCGGCCTGGAGCGGAGTGCGGCCGTCGGCCGGCCCCGAAATGCCGGAATGGCACGCCCGGCTCATGGCCACGGATATGGACGGCGAAATCGTGCATCAAATCCTGGACGCCGCCGAGCGCCGTTGCGGGCCGCAGTTCAGCGGGTTGGAGGACGCCGTGACGGCGGAGATCGAACAGCGTATCCTCGTGCAGGCCGTGCAGGCCGTGCAGGGCGCGCCGGCCGCGGCGAACGGGCCGCGCGCGGTGGCTTTGGTCGGCCCTCCCGGCGCCGGAAAGACCACCACGCTGGCCAAACTGGCGGTGGCCTGGGGCCTGACCGAGCGCCGCCCCATCGCCTTGGTGTCGATGGACGATTTCCGGGTAGGCGGGGCCGACCAGTTGCGCTCCTATGCCGCCATTCTCGGCGCCGGTTTCCAGGCGCTGGAAAGCGTGGGCGCGCTGGCGCAGGCGCTCGACGAGCATCGCGGAAAACGGCTGGTGCTGATCGATACTCCCGGATACGGCCCGCGCGATATGGATCGCGCCGCGGACCTGGCCCGCTTTCTGTCGACCCGGCCGGAGATTGCGTCGCATCTGGTATTAACGGCCTCCATGAAATCAGCCGATCTAAGCAATGTGGCGGAACGCTTCGACATCTTCCGTCCGTCCAGCCTGCTGTTCACCCGGCTGGACGAGACCGCTTGCTTCGGCACGGCGTTTTCGTTGTCGGTGAAGTTGGCTAAGCCCATCTCGTTCCTGGGAACCGGGCAGGAGATCCCGGAAGACGCCGTGGCGGCCACCAAAGAGGGTATCTTGAATCTGCTCTGGCCGCGGATGCCGAGCGTCAGGCGGTTAGCCGCATGAGAGGAGTTGCGTGAGGTGTCATGTCTAACCCGTATTGCTGCCCGGCGACCGAGGATGCGGGCACCGAGGAACGCGAACGCCTCATTCTGGACCACTTGCCGCAGGTCCGGCTGATTGCCCGCCGGATCCGCGACCGCTTGCCCGAAAACGTGAGTCTCGACGACCTGGTGTCCGCGGGAATCGTTGGACTGATCGCGGCCGTGGACCAATACGATCCCGCACATAATGTCAAATTGAAAACCTACGCCGAGCACAGAATCCGGGGCGCCATCCTGGACAGCCTGCGCGGCCTGGACTGGGCGCCGCGCCAAAGACGCAAGAAAGCCAAGCAGATCGAATTCGCGATCTCCCGCGCGGAGCAGCGGCTGCACATGATTCCCGGCGAAGACGAGATCGCCGCCGAGATGGGCCTGGACCTGGAAGAATATCACCGCTGGCTAGTGGAAGTGCAGGGCCTCAATATCGGCAGCCTCGAATACAGCGGGGAGGATGGCGAAGGCAAAGGCCTGCTCGAATATCTTAGCGACGACCAGGACCAACTGCCCTCCCGCCTGCTGGAACGATCGCAGCTCGAACAATTGCTGTCCAGCGCCATCCGGAAAATACCTCCCATGGAGCGTACGGTATTAGGCCTTTACTATCTTGAAGAGCTCACGCTGCGGGAAATTGCCCAGGTAGTGGACTTGCACGAGTCGCGCATCTCTCACCTGAAGTCGCAAGCCATCCTGCGGCTGCGGGCGGACATCGAGAAGGTCTGGCCCAACCACGCCGGAGGTGTCGTGTGACAGAGGAACGCGGAAGTCCCGCGCGGTGGTTTGCAGAGGAATGGACCACGCTGCTGGGCACCGTACTGGAGTCTCTGGCGGGGGAGCGCCCTAAGCTGGCCTGCAGCGCTCCCACCGGCGGCTCGACGCTGACCACTTTCAGCGAAGAGGCCGTTGCCCAGCATGGCGCGGTCCTGTGGTGGCAATATCGCTTTCCATTACCCGGCGAGCCGTGCATCTGGATCGGCGCGCCAAAGAATGCGTGGACGCAGATCGCCGCGCGCGTCCTGGGAGCGGCCGGTGTGGAGGACGACTCCCAGGCGCGCGAAACATATCTCGAGGTCCTGCAGCAATCGCTGGGCGAACTGTCCCGCAGCGCCGGCCGCCGCTGGGGCCGCCAGGTCGATTGTTCCGGAAATGAAGCGGCCGCCGCGCCGGAATCGGCCGAATTCTACACGGTGGAAGCGACTTATCCGGACGCGGCGCTGCCGCCCTTGATGGTCGCCGTCACCGGCGCCCCGCAAGACCCTCCCCAGGAGGCGGATCCGCCCGCGGAGAACGCCAAAACCGGCGGTATGGCGGCTGGCGACGCGGAAGCTCACAATCCACAGCGGTCCAAGACGTTCAACCTGCTCATGGGGGTGGAACTGCCCGTAAGCGTTTCGTTTGGCCACGTGCAGCTTCCTTTGAAGGATGTCCTCAAGCTGACCGCCGGGTCCATCATCGAGCTGAACCGCGCGGTGGATGAACTGGTAGAGGTCATCGTCAACAATTGCGTCGTGGCGCGCGGAGAAGTGGTGGTGGTGGAAGGCAACTATGGCGTACGGATCCATCAGATCATGACTCGCCAGGAGCGCCTCGAGACCTTGCCATGAACGCCTTTCTATGGATCGCCCGAGGCCCTGAATTCATGCTGCAGCCGCTGATCTTCTGCATCTTGCTGATCGCGGGTTTCGGATTGTGCCTTTATCTGTTCGTGACGCTGAAGGCCGAGATCCGAGGCTTGTTTCGCCGCAGCCTGGAAGCGCGCCAGCTTGTCGAAGCCTTGGACGCCGCTCTGGGCGACGCCCGCCTCGCCGTCCAGTCTCTCGAAACCGATCTGCGCGCGGTAGAACGGCAGACCGGCATGCTGGTGTCGCCGGAGCCGGCCCGGTCGGGCCTCAATCTCAGCAAGCGCACGCACGTTCTGAGGATGCATCGGGCCGGCCAGGATACCGCGGGGATCGCAGCGGCCCTGGCGCTGCCGCGCAGCGAAGTGGAATTGCTCATTAAGGTCCATCGAATCGTCGTGGACCGGATCTGACGAAGGGTATCCGGCGGAGGCGGGCTAAAGAGATTGCCCGCACCTGCCGATTCTCGTTTATAACCATGAATAGAGTCGAACCAGCGCGAGTGTTGTGGATTGCGGCGGAAGACAACGTGGCGGCGGCCAGTCGCGCCGCTGAAATTGGCCAATTTGCGTTGGAGCACGCCGCCGGGATCCCCGAGGCTCTGGAATACTTCAAGCGTTCCCGGATCGACGCAGCGGTAGTCTGCTTTCCCCTCCCGGAGTATTCCCCCGCCGACGCGCTGGAGGATTTGCAGAGCGCCGCTGGCGGCGTTCCGCTGATTCTCTGGGATCCGTGCATACGATTGCGTGAGGCCGTGCGCCTGATCCGGTCGGGCGCCAGCGATGTGTTGGGCGCGGAGGTCGAACCCGGGCAACTTGCCGGCGCGATAGTGGACGCCATGGACGAGCGTCGCAGCCGCATATCCTATTGCGGAGACCCCGATGAAACCTGGCGCCGGATATTGGTCGGTTCCAGCCAGCCGTTTCAAGAAGTGGTGCGCATGGTACGGCTGGTGGGAAGCCGGCGTTGCACCGTCCTGATCTCCGGCGAGACGGGAACCGGCAAAGAGATGGTGGCGCGAGCGCTGCACATGGCCGGGCCCCGCGGCCGGCTACCCATGGTCTCGGTTTGCTGCAGCGCGTTGCCCGAGAATCTGCTGGAGGCCGAGCTGTTTGGACATGTGCGAGGGGCCTTCACCGGCGCCATCAACCAGCGGATCGGGCGCTTTGAGCAGGCCAACGGCGGCACCCTGTTTCTGGACGAAATAGGAGACATGCCGCTGGAGTTGCAAGCCAAGCTCCTACGCGTCTTGCAGGAGCGCGAGTTCCAGCGCTTGGGCAGTTCCGAAACCATACGCGTGGACGTGCGCGTGGTGGCAGCCACCAATGCCGACCTGCTGGAACGGGTGCATCAATGCCGCTTTCGCGAAGATTTGTATTACCGTCTCAATGTCGTCCCCATCCATCTGCCCCCGTTGCGCGCGCGCGCGGGGGATGTGGCGGCTTTGACCCATCACTTCATGCGGAAAATCTGCCGCTTGGAAAACCTCCCCCTGCCGCAGATCTCCCCCGAGGCGCTAGCCCGGTTGGCCGGCTACGCCTGGCCCGGCAACGTGCGCCAGTTGGAGAACGCCGTGGAGCGCGCCATCGTCCTCGGCGCCGAACGGGCCATGCTCTATCCGTCCGACTTCCCGTTCGATGGCCAAGCCCCGCGCGCGGTTGCCGCGCAAGCCGGCGCCAATCTGGTGCAGGTGCCCGACGACGGTCTGGATTTCGAAAGGACCGTCGCGCAGATTGCGCGCAACATCCTGGAACAAGCGCTGCGGAAGACAAATGGAAACAAGAAAATGGCGGCCGACCTGCTTGGGCTTAAACGCACCACTCTGGCCGCGAAATTGAGAAGCTTGGAAACCTGCGATCCGGAACTGGACTTCGTGCACTGCGCTTGAGGCCGCGGATCCAAGCGGAAGGGAGAGCTAATGGCGGATTCCGCGAGCACATCCGAACAGTATTCAGATGCCGTGCCGCCACCCGGGGCGCGCCTCGGCCTTGCCGCCTTGCATCTCACCGTTTCTGGCTGGAGCGCCGGCCAGATGGCCTGCAGGCCTGCCTTCAGGGTGTCGTGCTGCCCGACGCGGCCCTGAACAATGTGGATTTGGAAAACGCCGACATGAAATCGGCGAAATTGAGGGATGCCCACATGTCCGGCGCCAATCTGAGAGGCGCGAATCTTCAGTTCGCCGACCTCCGCAACGCGAACCTGACCGAAGCGAATCTGTCGCGAGCCGAGCTGACCGAAACCAGACTGGATTGCGCCTTATTGGCGGCGGCCAACTTGAGTGAAGTCCGCCTTCAGGGGGCCTGCCTGCGCGGCGCTAATCTGCCGGAGGCCTACCTGCTGGAAGCGATCATCGACAAATGCGATTTCAGTGGCGCCTGCCTGCGCGAGGCGCGGCTGTTGCAGGCGAAAGCGTTCGACTGCAATTTCACTGAGGCGGATCTCACGGGGGCCAACCTTTACCACAGTGCGTTCCGATGTTGCAAGTTCCTGGGAATTTCGGCCGCGGGATCGAATTGGGGCACCGCGACCGTCCAGCATTGCGAATTCCGAAGGGTCAATCTGGCATGCGCACGCTTCGACCGCGCCGACCTGCGCCACAGCTCCTTTTGGACTGCCACGCTCACAGAAGCCAGTTTTCAAGGCGCCCGCCTCGACGGCGCCGATCTGGAGCGCGCGGATCTTACCGGCGTACGTTTTCGACGACGCCATCACCATGAGCGCGAACTTAAGGGGGGCGAATTTACGGGCCGCGAACGGGATGACGCAGACCCAACTCGGCCAAGCGCGCACGGACCGCGATACGATACTGCCGGACGGCTGGCACGGGCCCTATCTCCTGCGGTCCGGGGCGCACCGGCCGTGCCGCCTCAAATGACGGTGGGGAACCTCCGCTCCGCCAGCCAAGCTCCGCGTTAGCAGGTTAGCGCGGACTGCCGAACCGTCCGTGAGGCATCATCTCCGTTTCGACTCCGCCCGGACCCTCCGCTCCATTCGGTGGCGTCAACAGATTCAGGGCGGTCGCTTCGTGTATCGCGGGTATCAGCGCCGCGGCGCTTTCGAGCGCAGCCAGTTGGGTCTTCTGGGCCGATGTCAGCACCGCCAGAGCCTGTTGCTGGTAGCTGGCGCGGATAGGAGCGGCCTGTTGCTCCAAGCTCCGGATACTCAGCACCAGTTTGCCCACCTCGGCCGCGTCCGCGCTGGAGCTTTGTTCCTGGGTCCGCAAGCTCTGCCGCAGGGGGCCGCTTTGCCGATAGATCGGCTTCAGCGCCGCCATCTCCGATTGGCGCAACTGTTGCAGGGTTGAGATCTGAGCCGCGGTCAGATTCAGATAGCTTTGCACTTCGGCGGTCTTCTGCGCGGACATGGGGTGCATACGGAAGCCTCCGGAACCTTGCGCAAACAGTACCGTGGCTGCCAGAGTGACGGACACGAGACGGAAGTTCATACCTTTGAGTTCTCCTCTACCATTCATTATGCCGTGACAAGCCGCCAGGAATCTGTTAAACCTTTGATAAATCGGACTGATGACCTTTTAGGTTTGCCGGCCGCCACCCTTGCAGCGACTGCGAGGCACGCGGGCGCGAATATCAGGCCGCTCTGTCGCCCAGCCGGCGTGCCCAAGGCCAAAGCGCCAGCCGGAAAGTGAGGCGGGCGCGACCCGTGCGAGAATACCTTCTATGTCGAACGGCAAAGTCAAAGTCGGAATCATCGGTTCGCAGTTTCAAGGAGACATCCACGCAGCGTCGTTTCAGATCATGCCGGAGGAGGCCGAGGTGGTGGCGGTCTGCTCGCCCACCCCCGGCCACGCCGCGGAACTGGCGCAAAAATATGGCATCCCGCGTATTTTCCTGGATTACAAGGAGATGCTGCGGGAAAAAGACATCGAGATGGTGACCGTCGCGGCGCCCAACGCGTTGCACTGCGGCATGACCCTGGATATCGCGCGCGCGGGCAAGCACGTGGTTTGCGAAAAGCCGCTGTGCATGACGCTCGACGAGGCCGACGAGATGATCGATGTCTGCCGCCGTGAAGGCGTGTTGCTTTTGTACGCGGAAGAGCTGCTGTTCACGCCGAAGTATGTCAAGGCCAAGGAAATGGCGGATCATGGCGCGTTCGGCAAACTCTATCTGGTGAAGCAGAGCGAGAAACATTTCGGTCCGCACAGCCCCTGGTTTTGGGACGTGACCCGCTCCGGCGGCGGTGTCTTCATGGACATGGGCTGTCACGGCATCGCGTTCTGCTACTGGTTCTTCGGCCGCTCGCCCATCAAGAGCGTGACCTGTCACATGGGAACATATGTGCACGGCGCCAAAACGCGCGGCGAGGACGACAGCATTTGCGTTTTGGAGTTCGCCAACGGCGGCGTGGGATTGGTGGAGAACAGTTGGGCCAAGCGCGGCGGCATGGACGACCGCACCGAGATCTACGGCGAAGGCGGCGTCAGCTACCCGAATCTGCACATGGGCAATGCCATGCCCACCTATAGCGAATACGGTTACGGATATGCCGTGGAGAAGGCGCCCAGCACCAAGGGCTGGAGCTATCCGGTGTTCGACGAGCTGTGGAACTACGGCTCCCCGCACGAGATGAGGCACTTCGCGCGGTGCGTGCGCGGGAAGGAGCAGCCGCAGTCGACCGGCGAAGACGGGCGCGTGGTGATGGAGGCGCTTTACGCCGGGTATGCGTCGGCCGGTCGGGGCCGCAAGATCGAACTTCCATTCCGGCCCGAGGGCGTCCGGAGGCCGATCGATTTGTGGTTGGGGACCGCTCCCTGACGATCGCGGCTCGGTAAGATGTCAAGCTGGACGCCGCAGTTCGCATCCGGCGGTTCGCAGGCGGTCGAAAGCCGACATCGCTACCGCCATGCGGGATTCCAGGTAGATGTTCACCCGCGCTTCGCCGATCATGCCATCCACCCACCGGACAATATGGGTGACGGGAAAGGCGAGCATCGTCCGGTCGGCCAGCGTCACCGTTACGTCGGCCTCAAACACCGAAACGTTGCCGGCCGTCCAGAGCTGCACAGGGGCGTGGCGCAGATCGTCCACCGCCAACGAAAACCGTACCAACGCCCGGCGGACTGCGGCTCGTCCCAAGATCGGCGCCAGGCCTGGAAGCCTCACCATCGCGCCATCCGCGAAAAATGCAGCTACCAAGTCGGCATCCAGTGTGTCCAGCGCGCCAAAGTATCTCTTCACGCGCGCCGGCAGCGGCTCGGTTTCGTTGCGCATGGAGACCGTCTGCGCCCCAGCCACTGCTCGTAGTGTTTCAGGCAAGTATGAGAGGCGCGCCTCCGCGGCAAAGCGTTTCGCCGCGCGTGTTAAGCCTACGTAAAATGTGTGAAAAGAGATGAGCCCCCGCTCCCCTAACAGATTAGCGGCGAGAGAGATATCACGGTATACTATGCCTTAATTGATTTACGGAAGAGCGGTGGCCTAATGTACAAGAATTTTCGAGATAAATTTTCCCTGGCGCGTCTATTGTTTTGCGGCGCGCTTGCGTTTGGCTGTACGCCCGCACTGGTTGCGCAGGGCGTTTGGCACGCGCCTTCGGCCCGGGTTCTCGTTACGCGGCCCATCGATCCAGGTAAGCTGCACACGCTGGCGGGAAACACGCGCGGCGAAGCCAATCCGCAGAACGACCGAGGGAAGGTGGCGGAGACCTTCGCAATGGATCACATGCTTCTGCAATTGCAGCGCAGTCCGGAGCGGGAACAGGCGTTGAAGGATTTTATCGACCGGCAATACGATTCCACTTCGCCCAATTTCCACCGGTGGCTGACGGCGGTCGAATTCGGCCGAATGTTCGGACCGGCGGCGGAGGATATCGAGGCCGTTACTTGGTGGCTGCACTCTAGCGGCTTTACGGTGAACACGGTATATCCGAGCGGCATGTTAATCGACTTTTCCGGAACGGCAGGCCGGGTGTCGGCCGCATTCCATACGGAGATCCACAGTCTCTCGGTAAACGGGAAGAGTCATATAGCGAATATGAGCGACCCCCGAATTCCGGAAGCGCTCGCGCCAATAGTGGCGGGAATCGTATCGTTGCACGATTTTCGGCCGCACTCGATGCGGAAGCCCCGCGCCCAATATACCGTCTCGGAATTCGGCTCCACGTATCACCCGGTCGCGCCGGCCGATCTGGCTACGATTTACGATTTGAATCCAGCCTTTGCAGCCGGATACACGGGTCAAGGACAGACCATTGCGGTCCTGGAGGACACCGATCTCTACGACACAACGGATTGGGGGACCTTCCGGAGTGTATTGGGGTTGTCCGGTTATACTTCTGGATCCTTGAACACAATCCAGCCCGCGCCGCCGAGCGGACCTTCCAATTGTACCGATCCGGGAGCCACGCCGGACGACATCGAAGCGACTCTTGACGCCGAATGGGCCAGTGCCGCCGCGCCAAACGCCGCCATCGACGTTGCCGCGTGCCAGGATACCCAGACGACATTCGGGGTCCTGATTGCGGAGCAGAATTTAATTAACGGCAGCGCTCCGCCCCAAATCGTCAGCGTGAGCTATGGCGAATGCGAAGCGGCGAACGGAGCAGCCGCGAATGCGGCAACCAACGCGGCCGCGCAGCAGGCGGTGACGGAAGGCGTGTCGGTATTTGTCGCGGCGGGAGACGAGGGCGCGGCAAGCTGCGATGCTGGATTTAGCGTCGCTACCCATGGCATCGGCATCTCCGCAAATGCTTCTACGCCCTATAACGTTGCCGTTGGGGGCACCGATTTCGCCGACACCTATCTGGGCACGGCCAAAACCTATTGGAGCACGTTGAATAGCTCGACCTATGGTTCGGCCCTCTCTTACATTCCGGAGATCCCTTGGAACGACACGTGCGCGGGTTCGATCCTGGCTGTTTATTCCGGCTACGCGTTCGGTTACGGCTCTAATGGCTATTGCGGAAGCGGCGCATGGCAACAGTTAGAGCAAGACCTAGCGTTGGAAGACGACGCCGAGATAAGCGCGGGCAGCGGGGGACCCAGCGGGTGCGCAACCGGTGCTACGGCGCAAAATTTCGTGGTAGGGGGCAGTTGCCAGGGATACGCCAAACCTTCGTGGCAAGCCGGGGTGTCCGGGATCCCCAACGACGGCGTCCGGGACATTCCCGACGTATCGCTCTTCGCCGCCACCGGAATCTGGGGCCACTATTACGTGACCTGCTTTTCCGATCCCGCGAACGGCGGTGTGCCATGCGTCGGCGCGCCGGTCAACTGGGGTGGCGCGGGCGGAACTTCCTTTGCTTCCCCCATAATGGCTGGGATTCAGGCACTGGTGAACCAAAAGATGGGGGGGGCCCAGGGCAACCCGAACCCGGTTTACTACAGTCTCGCCGCCGGTTCGGTGGCATCTTCGGTGTTCCATGGCATTACAAAGGGCGATATCGCGGTCAACTGCGCGGGTGAGATAAATTGCTTCGGGGCCGGATTCGAGGGAAGGGGCCGTGCGACGCCCGTTACCGTGTTTGTCGGAAACGGCGCGCTATCGACAACGGGCCAAACGTATACCCCAGCCTTCGCGGCCGGCAGCGGTTGGAGCTTCGCTACCGGTCTTGGCAGCGTGGATGCCTACAACCTGATCTTGAATTGGAGCAACGGCCAGTAAGGATGACCCCCATGTACAGAACCCTGCAAGCGATTTTGCTGTTTGGCGGCGCCCTTCTAACGGCTGTAGCGCCGGCGCGCGTAAATGCCCAGAGCTTCGATACCAGCGGGACGGCGAGTCTCAACGGGCAATATCTGTTCCGCTATGTAGATTTCTTTAACGACACTTCAGGCGACCTGACCGAGTCCTGCAGCCTGACCGGCATCATCGCGTTCGACGGCTCGGGAAATTATACCCTGTCGAATACGCAACTCTTCGATTCGGCCGGCTTAAACGGCACGGGAACCTGCGCCTCACTGGGCGGGGGGACGTACGGAGTGCAATCGAACGGCATCGCCCAACTGGACACGCCCATCTTCGGAGGGCTTCCAGGGACTCTTTTCGGCACATTCAGCCAACCCGTAGTCATTGCAAGTTCGACCGAGGACGACTACTTCGATCTCTTTATCGCCGTTCAAGCGCCGGCCAGCGCGGTTTCGAATGGCAGTTTCTCGGGCGCTTTCACCGTGGGCACCCTGGACTTCCTGCTCGATTCTTCCACCAGTTTCCTCTCGCTGGCGAGGCAGGGCTACTTCACTCTGAACGCCGATGGCCAAGGGAATATCGCGGCATTCACGGTGAATGGCTCGGCATCGAATTTGAGCTCCGGCAATACCTTGACCCAGAACGTGGCAGCCTCGACCTATGCGCTCTCCGGCACGGCGGGTGGAACAGTGACCTTTCCCGGCGCCTACGGCGATCAAACGCAGATCGTCGGTGGCACACAGGCTCTCTATGTGTCGGCCGATGGCAACTGGTTCGTGGGAGGCTCCACAACCGGAGCGGATATGATCTTCGGTTTTCGGGCGCCCTCCGGGACGAGTTCCAATGCGCTCTTGAGCGGGACCTACTTTGTGGCGGGCTTGGAAGACTACCTGAGCGGCACGCCGAATTTTCTGGATGCCTTTTATGGGTCCATCAACGCCAACAGCGGAAGTCTTATCTGGCATGAACGTTACGACGATGTTGTCGACGTAGAAACCTACGACTTGACTGTCGAAACGCCCGTCTCTATCGGTGCAAACGGCTCATATTACGACGGCAGCATTTACACTTATCTCGCCGGCGCCAATGGACAAGCCGTGATGTTGATTGGGTCCAACCAGCAGTTTTCACTTATTGTCGGTGTTCACGCCCCGTCGTTTGCGCCGCCTGCTTCCGGCGTGTGGATCAATCCGATCGGGATTACCGATGCGGCCAACTACACGCCCATCACAAATGCTTACACGGCGGGCGAACTGGTGAACCTGTATGGGAGCTTTGGCGTAACTTCGCAGGTCGACAAGGTGCTCCCCATTCCGACCACGCTTGGCGGCGTTCAGGTTTTCGTCAACGGGCTGGCGGCTCCGGTCTATGCGGTGAGCTCGGGAGTGATCAGCGCCTGGATTCCCTACGAGATTTCGGGCGACTATTTCGCTACGTTCCAGGTGGTGGTGAACGGGTCGAAGTCCAACACCGTGACAGTGTACGCCGATAACTCGTCGCCAGGGATTTACACGCTTAATGAAAGCGGGATCGGACCGGGAGCGATCCTGCATGCCGACTACTCCGTGGTAAACGACGGCAACCCGGCCGTGCCCGGCGAGACGGTTCTGCTGTTCATGAATGGTCTTGGAACCGTAACGCCGTCGGTGGGTGACGGCGTGGCTGCCTCCGGCACCACGTTGAGCTACAGCAACGAATACGAGGCTGGGGACATCTACGTGGAACTGAACGACGGGGTGGACCCGGTCGCGGAGGCTAACGTGTTGTTCGCAGGCCTGGCCCCCGGATTAGCCGGGTTATATCAGGTCAATTTCACCGTGCCAACAAGCGGTTTGGCAAACGGCGATGTCTACATTGCTTTCGACACCCTCGAAGCGCTGAATGAGATGGCCACGATCAGCTTGTCGGGCTTTCCAGAGTCGGGATTCGCGCAGCCCATCGCCAGCCACCGCAATTCCAGGCCACATCGCCACGCCGCGCACGCTAGAGATGCGAAAAAGCGGCAGCGGGCGTTGCCCGATAGTACACGTCGGTAAGCGGGCAGTTGTGGGGCAGATTGGTAACCTGCCCCACAAGCACTTATCGCTTTTTCACCAGTTCCCTGCGCTTTCTGGCCCAGTCCTCCTTATTCACCTGCCGCGCGCGGGCGACGCCCAGCGCTTCCGCGGGAACATCGCTGGTGATCACCGATCCCGCCGCCAGATAGGCGCCCTCGCCCACCTCCACCGGCGCCACCAGCGTCGAATTGCTGCCGATGAACGCCCCCGCGCCGATCTTGGTCGGATGCTTGCGCGACCCATCGTAGTTGCAAGTGATGCTGCCCGCGCCCACGTTGACGCGCGGTCCGATTTCGGAGTCGCCCAAATAAGCCAGATGCATGGCTTTCGATCCGGCGCCCAGGCGGGTCTTCTTCAGCTCCACGAAATTACCGACATGCGCGCCGGCTTCCACGTGATTTTCCATGCGCAGCCGCGCGTAGGGTCCCGCGTGCGCGCCGCGTTCCAGCCGGGACGTTCCGATAATGGTGAACGGCCCCACTTCAACTTCGTCGGCCAGTTCAGAATCCCGCACGATGGAGCATGCGCCGATGCGGCAGTTCTCGCCAATCGCAGTGTGCCCTAAAATCTGCGCGAACGGCTCCACAACCGTGTCCATGCCGATCGAGACATCCGGGTCCACAGTCACCGTTTCCGGCTTCTCGATGGTCACGCCGGACAGCATCAGGTCGCGTACCTTGCGCGCACGCAGCAGACGGTCCACCACGGCCAGTTCCTCGCGGTCGTTGATGCCCAGCACCTCGTGCGGGTCGTCGATGCGAAAAGCGGTGATGGCGTGCCCCGCCCGGTGCAGTATCTCGACCATGTCGGTCAGATAGTATTCGCGCGCGGGATTATTCGGCCGGAGTTCCTGAATGTGTCCCCAAAACGCCCCTGCGCGATAGCAATACAGCCCCATGTTGGCCTCCCGGATGGCGAGTTGTTCCGGCGTACCGGCGCGCTGCTCCACCACTCCCGTCACATGGCCGCCGCCGTCCCGCAGTACGCGTCCGTAACCAGTGGGATCGTCCATCACAGCGGTCAGGATGGCGCCGGCTGCGCCCGAAGACTGCTGCGCCGCCACCAAGCCTGCGAGCGTCTGCGGACGCACCAGCGGGCAGTCGCCGTAGAGAATTACCAGGCGGCCGTCCAGCCGTGAAAGAGTGTCCGCCGCGACCATCAAAGCATGGCCGGTGCCTTTCTGTTCGGCCTGCTCAATAAAGCCGATGCCCGGCGTCTGCAGAGCCGCCCGCACGTCGGCCGCTTGATGCCCCACCACCACGAAAATCCGCTCGGGCGGCGCCAGGGCCTGCGCCGTGCGCAAGACGTGCTCGATCAGGTATCTGCCGCCGGCGCGGTGCAGCACCTTGGCTTTGCGCGACTTCATACGGGTGCCGAGGCCAGCCGCGAGAATCACTACCGTCAAAGGTGTCTCCACTATTTCCTCCCACTGGCTTTAAGCCTTTGCCGCCGACCCTCGTGCGCCAGCCGCACGGCCACCGCCGCGGCCTGTTCCGGATCGTGCCGCACCTTCTTGGATTCCTGCAGCAGCTTGCCTGTCACCACCCTGACTCCCATTTTGAAGATCCGATCCGGGTCGTTTTCCACGGGAAGAGCCTGCTGCCTTTCGTAGCGCTTGCGGGCGGCCATCTGAATGGGCGCCACATTGACGATCGCGCAATCGATCAGTTTGCCCCGCGCATGCTTGTGTATGGCGCGAATGTGGTCGGAAGCGCTGAAGTTCATGGTTTCACCCGGTTGCCACATCAGATTCACAAAGTACGCCTTGAGGGCCGGCGAGCGCCGGATGGCGGCGGAAATGCCCTCCACCAGCAGGTTCGGGATCACGCTAGTGAACAGCGATCCGGGACCCATCACGATCAGATCGGCCTGCGCGATGGCCGCTAGCGTATCGGCCATGGGCTTGACCTTGCGGGGACGCAGCCGGACGCCGCGGATCGGTTGGCGGCTCTTGCTGATCTTGGTTTCCCCGACCACGTGCGTGCCGTCTTCGAGGGTAGCCTCCAGCGCTACATTGGCGGCCGTGGCGGGATAGATCCGCCCGGTGATCTTGAGCACCTCGGAAGACGCCTTCACGGCCTCCGGAAAGTCGCCCATAAGCTGCGTCAGGGCCGTTAGGAAGAGGTTGCCGAAGCTGTGGCCCTTGAGTCCCAGCCCGGCTTGGAAACGATGCTGGAACAACCGCGAAAGCAGGGCTTCGTCTTCGGAAAGCGCCACCATGCAATTGCGGATATCCCCCGGCGGCAGCACGTCGAACTCCCGCCGCAACCGGCCGGAGCTGCCGCCGTCGTCGGTGACCGTCACCACCGCCGTGATGTCCAGCGAGGGGCCGCGGCGCGGCCTGGCGTAGTTTTTCAATCCTTGCAGCAGCGCGGAAAGGCCCGTGCCGCCACCGATGGCGACCACGCGCAAAGGTTCTGATTTAGGCATAGTGGGTCTGTCGTGGGGTAGCCAATCTTGGCTGCAGCCGGCTTTCGGCCGGCTTAGATGCGCTGGAAAGCGCGTCCGCAGGCAGGATTGCCTGCCCCACGAAGTTAGTTTTTCCTGTCGGGGTATAGCAGCCGGATGAACGCCGGGTGCTCTGCCATCGCGGCGAAATCGGGGTCCTGGCGGGCAGCCAGCCGGTTACGAGCTTGCAAATCGATCGCACGCTTCAGGTTCTCATATGCGGCCTGCAAATCTCCACCCAAGCTCTGGCAGGCGGCCAACGCGTAGAGCACATGCTCGGCCGTGGGGTTCGCATCCAGCGCAGCCCGCAGATGGTCTTTAGCGCCCGCGAGGTCCCTTGAGTTGATCAGCGTAATGGCGTAGTTATAGTGCTCTTCCGGCGTGTTCAGCACCGGGCCGGCGGATTCCAGGCGCTGTTCGCACATGCGCGCGTGCAACCCGGCACGGTGGGTCACGGCGCGATCCGGTCCGCCCATGGCCCGCAGAAAAACTTCCCTGGCGTGCTGGAACTTGCGCGCATGAAACAGGCGCATGCCCTCCTCGAACGACTCCATCTGGTTGGGCCGCGTCTCGCGCGGCGGAGCCGCGGAGCCCGTCTTCCCCGGAAGCGGCTTTCCAGTTTGGCCGTTCTTGGCCTCCTGAACCGGAGACGCTTCCGGAGCGTTGCGTTTTTCCGCACTCTTCGGCATCGGTGTCTTCTTTTTCACGGGCATGGCCTCGCCCAAATACTCGCAACGAAGTCAGTAAGCTCTTATACCAGACCCGCTGTTCGCATGCAAGGGGTCCCACATCGAATTTGTCGAGCGTCCACCCAAATCCGCAAACCCGTTTTCGCGATTATCGCACACCGCGCACCGGGCGTTATACTCAGTTTCGATGAAGCTGGCGGCCATATTCTTATTACCGGTGTGCGCTTTTGCGTCTGCGCCCACCACCGAAATCAAGGTGGATCAAGCAGGCTACCTGCCACACGCGCCCAAGCTCGCGATGGTGGTTTCCCACACCCTGGCGAAGGAGTTCTCCGTGCGCCGCGCCGGCAACAACGCAGTCGCCTTTCGCGGCAAATTGGCGGAGCCCGCCAACGATCCGGATGCCGGCGATATCGTCCAAGCGGCGGATTTTACCAAGCTGGAGAAGCCCGGCAAGTATTACCTGGAAGTGGCGGGCGTCGGCCGCAGTTGGAATTTCGCCATTGGACCGGATGTGTTCGCGCGCGCGTTCTATCTGGCCATGCGCTCCTACTACGGGCAGCGTTGCGGGACCGCCGTGGACCTCGGGCCCGATTTCCCCGGCTACAAACATGCCGCCTGTCACTTGGAAGGGGCCTATCATGCTTCCTCTGGCAAGACCGGCCCGCACGTATCCGCCAAGGGATGGCACGATGCCGGCGACTATGGCCGCTACGTCGTCAATTCCGGCATCTCCACCGGCACGCTGCTCTGGACCTGGGAGATCTTCGGCGACCGCGTCAAGCAGGTGAAGCTCGATATTCCGGAATCCGGCAACGGGACGCCCGACATCCTAAACGAAATCCGCTGGAACCTGGACTGGATGCTCGCCATGCAAGACGGCGACGGCGGCGTCTGGCACAAACAAACCAGCGAGCGCTTCTGCGATTTCATCGTGCCCGAGAGAGATACGCTGATCAGCTACGTCATCGGCACGGGAAAGGACCCGTATAAGAGTTCCTGCGCCACGGGCGATTTCGCGGCCGTGATGGCCATTGCGGCGCGCGCCTACCGGCCTTTCGATGCGGCCTATGCGGACAAGTGCCTGCGCGCCGCGCGCCAGGCCTGGAACTGGCTGGAGAAATATCCCGATGTGACGTTCAGCAATCCTCCCGGCGTGTCCACTGGAGAATACGGAGACGGCGACTGCAAGGATGAGCATTTGTGGGCCGCCGCCGAACTGTGGCGCACCACCGGAGACCAGCCCTACGAAACCTATTTTCTGGGACACTTCGGCGCATTCCGGAAAACGGTGAAACCCAACGGTCCGCCATCATGGGGCGACGTGGCGCCGCTGGCGCTGTGGACCTACGCGCTGGGGCACGGGAAGAATGCGGAGGCAATGGCTGCCATCGGGAAGGATACGGTCACGGCGGCCCAACAGATCGTGGAACGCTCCAACCGCGACCCATACCGCATCAGCCTGACATCCGCGGATTACATCTGGGGATCCAACGGCGTGGCCGCCAATTACAGCCTGCAGCTCTTGGTGGCGAACGCGCTA
>Ga0209333_1000398_pt1 | contig 24220 bp, 25 predicted proteins | sample BlaSpr_A8_OM2_O3_FD_187982 | JGI IMG/M metagenome (GOLD analysis project Ga0209333, IMG submission 187982) | Forest soil microbial communities from Thunder Bay, Ontario, Canada - Black Spruce, Ontario site 2_A8_OM2_O3 (SPAdes) (version 2) | ecosystem: Environmental > Terrestrial > Soil > Boreal... | reverse complement strand
CCCCGGCCGGAGTACTGCGGAAATGGTACGTGAGTTGGGTTCCGATCCAATTAGCGAGGAGGCTCTGGAGGTTATCGTCAACGCCTCCGCCGGTGAGTGCATAGTCATAGCGGCCTTTGGAATCATACGAGTCGTAATAGGTGCGCCACAGCAGCGTGCCGCCGCCAATCTGACGCTCGTAGGCCGCGTCGATGAAGTCGCGCTGGTCGTTGACGTTCGTGCCCCGGTCGTTGAAGATCGTGTTGCCCCAGGATACCGGCTGAATGATATCGTGGTCGGCGAAGGCGGCCGTGACCGTCCAGTTCCGCCAGGCCACGTCAGCGAAGAAATGATAGCCTTTCTCGCCGTTCATATCGATCGCGTTTCCGTAGTTGTTTTGCGGAGTGTTGAACTCCGGAAAAAATATCGGACTTTGGCCGGTGTTGTTGTATACCGATCCGGATATCAGAACCTTGGCGCCGCCCAGGGAAGCGGTCTCCACGATCTGTACTTTCTTTTCGCCAAAACTCCCGGTATCCGCGGTCAAGGAGAGCGGTCCCGCTTCATCCGGGGACTTGGTGACGATGTTGATGGTGGCGAACATGGCGTTGCTGCCGTACAGCGCCGACGATGGTCCACGAATAATCTCGATCTGCTTGATCAGGTTCATGTCTATCGGAAAATCGTTGCCGAAGAACAGCATGAAGTCGAAAATGTGGTCGGTCATATTGTGGCCGTTGACCATGACCAGCAATTCGCTGTCGTAATCGCCCGGCAGATCGAAGCCTCGCACACCCACGGATGTGTAAGTCCGGTCGTTACTCACATAGAATCCGCGCACCGCCGCCAGCGCCTCGCCGAGTGTGCGGTAACCGTATTTGCGGATATCCTCGGCCGTGACGATGGTTACGCTGGCGGGCGCTTCTTGGAGGGTCTGCGGGTGAAGGGCGGCTCCCTCCACCTGAACCTGCATCAACTGCTCAAGAGTCAATGCATTCAGGTCCGGGGTCGGCTGATCGGCGGGGTTCTGGTCGTCGGGCCGGCACGGCGAGGCTAGCAGCAGCGCGGCGCCCACCAAAATGGTTAGGCGGCTCATGCTCTCCTCTATCGGCGGAACTGGCAAGAACTTGAATCCTGCGAGTCTGCGGCGTACGAGGGCGTCCGCCCCGCTTTATTTCTTCTTGCCTTGCGCGGCGACAGCTTCCATGGCCGCCTTTACCTTCTCCGCATCTCCCAGATAGTAACTGCGCAACGGCTTCAAATCGTCATCGAGTTCGTAAACCAACGGCATTCCCGTGGGGATGTTTAGGCCCACGATAGCCTCTTCGGAAACATCGTCGAGATATTTCACCAGCGCGCGCAGGCTGTTGCCGTGGGCGGCGATCAGCACACGCTGGCCTTTCCGCACCGCGGGCGCAATGGTTGCGTGCCAATCCGGCAGAAAGCGGTTCACGGTATCCTGCAGACACTCGGTCAGCGGCAGTTCCTGCGCGCTCAGTTGCCGGTAGCGGGGGTCGTGGCCGGGATAGCGTTCGTCGTCCGGTGTCAGAGCCGGCGGCGGAATGTCGTAACTGCGGCGCCAGATCTTGACTTGGTCCTCGCCGAACTTAGCGGCAGTCTCGGATTTGTTCAGGCCCTGGAGCGCGCCATAGTGGCGCTCGTTCAAACGCCACGAACGATGCACCGGAATCCACATCAGGTCCAGTTCGTCGAGCGTCATCCACAGCGTGCGGATGGCGCGCTTCAGCACCGAGGTATACGCCACATCGAACGCGTAGCCCTCGGCTTTCAACACCACACCGGCATCGTGGGCTTCCTGCCGGCCTTTATCGGAGAGGTCCACGTCGGTCCAGCCGGTGAAGCGATTTTCTTTGTTCCAATCGCTCTCCCCGTGACGTAGCAACACCAGCTTGTGCGTTGCTTTGGGCATAACGATGTTCCTAACGGCGAAACGCCTTGCGTCCGGCGAACTGCGCCGCGGCGCCCAATTGCTCTTCGATGCGCAGCAACTGGTTGTACTTGGCGATGCGGTCGGTGCGGCTGGCCGATCCGGTCTTGATCTGGCCGGCGTTGGTGGCCACCACCAGGTCCGCAATGAACGGATCTTCGGTCTCACCGGAGCGATGCGAAACCACCGATGTGTAATTCGCCGTTGCCGCCATGTGCATGGTCTCCAGCGTCTCCGTAACCGTGCCGATCTGGTTCAGCTTGATCAGGATCGAATTCGCGATGCCGCGGTCGATGCCCCGCTGGAAGATCGCCGGGTTGGTCACGAAGATGTCGTCGCCCACAAGCTGAATCTTCCCGCCGAGTGCCGCGGTCAGCGCCTGCCATCCATCCCAATCCTCTTCCGACATGCCGTCTTCAAGCGAAATGATGGCGGGATACTGCCGTACCCAATCGGCCCAGAACTCCACCATCTGCTCGGAAGTGCGCTCGCTCTTGTCGGACTTCTTGAAGACGTACTTGCCATCCTGGAAAAACTCGCTGGAGGCGGGGTCGATGCAGATGCCCACCTGCTCGCCGGGTTTGTATCCGGCCTGAGTGATACCTTCGAGCAACAGTTCCAAAGCTTCGATGTTGGATTTCAGATTGGGCGCGAAGCCGCCTTCATCGCCCACCGCGGTGGAGTAGCCGCGCTTCTTTAGCACCTTCTTCAGCGTGTGAAAAACTTCCACTCCCATCCGGATCGCTTCGGAAAATTTTCCGGCGCCGAACGGCGCGATCATGAACTCCTGCACGTCGACGGAATTGTCCGCGTGCGCGCCTCCGTTGAGCACATTCATCATGGGGACCGGAAGCACGCGCGCGCCGGCGCCGCCCAGATAGCGAAATAGCGGGGTATGCTCGGCGGCGGCCGCGGCGCGCGCGGCGGCCATGGAAACTGCCAGAATGGCGTTCGCGCCCAAGCGGCCCTTGTTCGGGGAGCCATCCAGCTCGATCATGAGCCGATCGATTTCCGCCTGCTGCCTGGCGTCCTTGCCATGCAGGTGTTGGGCGATCTCGCCATTCACATGGCTGACCGCGCCCTGCGTGCCTTTTCCCAAATAGCGCGAGTTGTCGCCGTCGCGCAGTTCCACGGCTTCGTGTTCTCCAGTGGAGGCGCCGGAGGGCACAGCCGCCCTCCCCATGCTGCCGTTGGCCAGGTATACATCCGCTTCCACCGTGGGGTTGCCACGCGAATCGAGGATTTCCCGGCCCGTGATTCGAACAATGGTGGTCATAGGGTTTGAAATTATAAGGTAGCAAACGGACCGAGGTTCTCGCGCGCAGAGCCCAGCCCATAAAGAAATGGATGGATTCGCAGCATACGTTCCGCTACGTGTGCGGCACTCATTTTCCCCTCATTTTACGCTTGACATTCACAGCGTAATTGCCTATGCTCATTGTAGGGCACTGAAAGCTGGCGCCACGATCTTTGAAAAGAGAATATGCGATGTAGCAAGCCCTGAAAAAAGGAGCAACGGCAGTGCCGAAGCCACAAAGAGAACACGCGCAAATTATCTTCTCTGAAGAATGTGGACTACAGCCGGGATGTATTTTGGAAACCCACGCCTTGCCGGTGATCGGGCTCGTCGAATTTGACAGTATCGACGTGATCGACCTAACCGAAACTGGAGTCCTCGAGATCGCCTTCCGTCCCCAAGTACTTCCTTTGGGGCCGGATCGTTAGCCGTTGAGGCAACCACGCTCTCCCGGGAGTGGTTGCCCCTTTTTATAGCCGTGCGGGTAGCAGGCTTGCTCTTCAGCCACGGACAATCCGGTGCGAAATCCTAGGCCGGAGCTTAACAAAACGCCAAAGCGGAGGTCTAAGCGACTAAGAGTCAGGGCTTGCTACATCGCATAGCTTCTCTCAGACCAACATATCTTTATCATGATTCAAAATTCTATCGATAAGAAGGAACAAAATGGAGAAGAAGCGACTGCAATTCGATTTCACCGACGAAGCGCTTGAAGTGCTTGATCGCCTCCAAGAAAGCACGGGTCTTCACACGCGAGCGGAACTGATCCGCCACGCCCTGCGCTTCCTCCAGTGGGCCGTAGACGAGACGAGCAACAAGAACGCAACTTTGCTCGTGGAGAAAGACGGTAACGTTCGCGAAGTCATACTCCCTTGGACAATCGGCAACCAACCGAAGGCCGCAGTGGACGGGTCGTCCAAATCGTTTGCTCATCGGAACTGATTTGCGTGGGGGGGCTGAGCCGTCAGCCCCGCCATTAGCTTAGAGAGAGAGTCTCACATGCCGGACGAACCACCAATATCCCTTACTGGTAAGGTGGACGACCTCGAAGGACCGATCGTCAAGCTGCTTCAAATCACGAGCATCGACGCCAACCTTAAGCAGGAAATCTTTATAACAACGGTTGATAAGGCCCGAAATTGCCTCAAGGAAGCGTTGGCTAATGTGGCAGAGCGGAATGCATGGGCGGCGCCCGCGGGAATATTGGCGACGATAGTGGTCGTCTTCCCGACCGCGAACTTTCAAGATTTCGTAATTTCAAAAGATACCTGGCGAGCCATGTTCCTCATCGCCGCACTGCTTTCCGCGGTGTGGCTAGCCCGCTGTCTGTGGGCCAGGTGGAAAGCCGGGCCTCTGTCCGTCGACGATGTGATCCAGGAATTACGCCAAGGTGGATCCGCACCTGCGGTTGCGTCGCCCTCCCGGCCCCGCGCTTGAGATCGCTCTTCGCCGGCCCCCGGTCCATCACGCGGCGATATGTCAGAATGGGCAATACAGGTCACGAAATGCTCAAACCCCAGTGGCGCCTGTTCGCCATCCCCATCGCGGCCGCTTTCATTGCAAGCGGCCTCTACGCTGCCAGCCCGACGGACGGCCCGCGGGTGACCTTCTCGAAAGACGTAGCTCCGGTCCTGCAGCAGCATTGCCAGGCATGCCATCGTCCGGGAGAAGCCGCGCCTTTTTCGATGCTGACCTACCAGCAAACGCGGCCCTGGGCCAAAGCGATGAAGGAAGCCGTGCTGCTGAAGAAGATGCCCCCGTGGTTTGCCGATCCGCACTATGGCAAGTTTTCGAACGATCGGTCGATTTCGCAACGCGACGTAGACACGCTGGTTGCATGGGCCGATGGCGGCGCACCGGAAGGCGATGCCCGCGATCTGCCGCCGCCGCACGCGTTTTCGGAGGGATGGTCCATCCCCAAGCCAGACGTAGTGTTCGAGTTTCCGCGCGCATTTCAGATTCCCGCAACTGGCACCATCGAGTATCAGAAAGTGATCGTGCCTTCCGGATTTACGGAAGACAAATGGGTGCAGTTTGCCGAAGCGCGGCCGGACGATCGCGCGCACATCCACCATATGATCTTGTACGTGCGCGAGCCCGGCTCGCACTGGCTGCGGGGTGAGCCGGCGGGCGTGTTCTTCGTGGCGCCGAAGGTCACCGACGACAGCACCGATACCAGCGCCTTGCCCAGCGATTTCCTGGTAGGCTATGCGCCGGGACAGCCGCCGGAGATGCTGGAGCCTGGCCAAGGCAAGTTGGTGAAGGCGGGCTCGGACTTTGTGTTGGAGATCCATTACACTACGAATGGCAAACCCGGCACGGATCGCAGCAAGTTCGGCCTGGTGTTCGCCAAGCAACGGCCGCGAACGCGTGTCCTGACGCTTTCCGCCACCAATGGAAAGTTCAAGATTCCTCCGGGCGATCCGGACTACCGTGTGGATGCCGAATTCCAGGTGGGCGCCGACGTGAGGCTGGCCAGCCTGCATCCGCACATGCACGGGCGCGGCAAGGATTTCGAATACCGGATCGTGTATCCAACCGGCGAAACGCAAACGATTCTGCGCGTGCCGCGGTATGACTGGCATTGGCAGCTTTGGTACGATCTGGCAGCGCCCCTCATCTTGCCGAAAGGTACGCGCATCGAGTGTACGGCGCACTTCGACAATTCGCCCAACAATCCGGACAATGCGGACCCCACCAAGGAAGTCAGCTGGGGCGATCAGAGTTGGGACGAGATGATGGTGGGATTCTTTAATCTGGAATTCCCCGCCGATATGCCGGTGAAAGAGGTCTTTGGGCCCAAGGTGGCCAGCAATTGACCGCGCGTTTCGCGACTATGGTATTGGCGGCGTCGGTCGCCGTCAGTGGCAGCGCCCAGACTGCGGCGCCGGCTAGGAAGAAGTTACTCGCTATCGGCGAAGAGAAGGGCTACCGCCATGAAGCGGTTTCGCATGCGCTGGCAACCATTGAACGCCTGGGCCGGGAGAGCGGGCTTTGGGACACAACCATCCGCACCGACACCGAAGCGCTCACCAAGAAAAAGCTGGAATACAACGCGCCCAATCTGAATAACTTCGATGCTGTGCTGTTCTACACGGGCGGTACTCTGGAAATGGACGGCCAGCAGAAGGCGGATTTCATGTCGTTCATTCATGACGATGGCAAGGGCTTCATCGGCGTCCACAGCGCGGCGATTACGTTCATCAATTGGCCGGAGTATGGGGAGATGATCGGCGGCTATTACGATGAGCACCCCTGGGGCACCTTCAACGCGCCGATCGTGGTTGAAGATCCGGCGTTTCCCGGGATGAGCCAGTGGCCCGCTGCGTTCGTGCTGCGCGACGAGATCTACCAACTGCGGAATTATTCGCGCGGCAAGCTGCGCGTGCTGCTGCGCCTGGATGCGGACAAGCTCGATCTGGCCAACAAAAACGTCCACCGCACCGACCGCGATTTCGCCGTTGCGTGGGCCAAGATGTACGGCAAAGGCAGAGTGTTCTATTCCACGTTGGGGCATCCGGTGGAGAATTGGGATCGCCCGGATTTGCAGAAAATGTACGTGGAGGCGATCAAGTGGGCTATGAAGCTGGAGGACGCCGACGCGACACCCCGTCCATTGGGGCGGCAGCCATGACGCGCCGCACGTTTGCCCGTATGGCTGCCGCCGGCGCCGCCGCGGGAGCGCAATTGCGCGCGGCGGGTACGCTCAATATCGGCATTGGAACCTACAGCTATCACGGTCTCTCCATGGAGGCGATGATCGTCCAGTTGCAGGCCCTCCGCATCCAAGAGATCGAGATGTCGCGCGGCGAGTTCATGCTGATGTCGCATCCTGGCGAGGAGCTTTTCCGCGGCGCGCGAACACTGTTCGATAAGGCGGGGATTCGCTGTGTGTCCTATTACGCAGCCACCATCCACGACGAGCATGAGCTGGATTTGGCGATCCGGTTTGCCAGGCTGCTGGGAGCCGGCAACATTACCGGCGATGCCACTGGCGGCCCTCTGCTGAAGCAGATCGACGAAAGGTGCACCCACGCGGGGCTGAGCTTTGGAATCCATAACCACTTTTTCAAGACCAAGTTTGCCTACGAAAGCCCCGAAGAGGTCCTGCGGGCGTTGCGTGGCCTGTCGAAGACCGTGGGCGCGACGGCGGATGTGGGCCAGTTTGCCTCCTGCGGGTACGACACCGTGGACGCGGTGCGGAAACTGGGTCCTTATTTGAAGCTGGTGCATCTGAAGGATATCGCGGCGTCGGGGGCGGAGGACAACGTTTTGATCGGTCGCGGGATTGCTGAGATTCCCGAGGTGATGCGGGAACTGCACAAGCTGAACTTCCGAGGATTGGTAGCGATCGAGTATGAGAAAGAAGGGCCCGTGGAAGACGACTTGCGGCAGGAGGTTGCGTTCGCGCGGCGATTAGCGTGAGGTGGGGCGGACCCCCAGGTCTGCTCGGGTCCTCCAGGACCCGGTTCGGGCCGGCGTGGACGCCGGCTACAGGGCTGGAGCCCCGCCCCACAAGATGACTGATATGTTGCGAAACACTTTATTCTTCGTACTCGCGCTGTTGGCTTACGGCGCGGAGACGCATCCCATACTTCCGATCGGTTCCACTGCGCCGGAATTTACACTGCCCGGAGTCGACGGAAAGATCCACCGCCTCGCCGATTATGCCGCCAGCCCCATCTTGGTAATCGTTTTCACGTGCAACCACTGTCCCATCGCGCAAATGTACGAACAGCGCATTATGCGGCTGTACGACGATTATCGCGATAAAGGGGTGGCCGTCGTGGCCATCCAGCCGAACGCTCCCGAGGCTCTCCGGGTTGACGAGCTGGATTCATCGGATATGAGCGACACCCTGGCGGAGATGAAGATCCGCGCCGCGTACAAGCATCTTACCTATCCTTATCTGTACGACGGCGAAACCCAGTCGGTAGCGCGGGCTTACGGTCCGCAGGCCACGCCGCACGTGTTCGTCTTCGACCGCGATCGGCGCTTGCGTTACGAAGGTCGCTTCGATAACAGCTACCGCCTCGAAATGGTGAAGACGCAGGATGCGCGCAATGCCATTGACGCGGTGCTGGCGGGCAAGCCGGTAGAGGTCACGCACACGGGCGTTTTCGGCTGCTCGACCAAGTGGAAGGAAAAAGAGGCCGAGAGGCTGGACGCGATCCGGAAGCTGGAAGAAAAGCCGGTGACTCTGGAGGCAGCCACGCCCGACGATTTGCGGAAACTTCGCACGAATGCGGCGAAAAAGCTGACGTTGGTCAGTTTCTGGGACACGCAATGCGCTTCGTGCATCGCACAGCTCCCCGGCATCGAGACAACCTACCGGATGTACAGCGTGCGGGGCCTCGAACTGGTGACGGTGGCAACGAACTCTTCCGCCGCGCATGCCGTGGTTCAACAGGTGCTCGACAGGCAGCATGCTACTAGCCACAACTTGATGCTCCCTTCCGGCGATATGGCCGCGGCGGAGCGCGCTTTCGATCCGGCATGGGACTCAGCCCTGCCTTTCACGGTCTTGATAACCACCGATGGAAGAATCGCTTACCGTAAGACCGGCTACGTGGACATGCTGGAATTGCGGCGGACGATCCTGGCGAACTTCGACTGGGAATACGCGGGCTTCAGCCAGTACTGGGCACGATGAGGCGGGCGCAACGGCCGGGCGCAAAACGCCTGTGGGCAGAATCCTATGCAGCCGTCCTGCCGCGCTCGTGACCAGATCTGTCCGCCGACGGCCCTGTTACGCAGTGGCTGCGCGCGCGGCGCCATGTTCCAAACGTCCGAGTTCGGAGTTCAAATCCGTCAGCGCCTTTTGCATCATATTCCGGTACCGGGGGTTTTGGCTCGTTTCCAGTTCCCGAAGGACCCGGGTGCGAGAAAGATTCAAAGTTTCTCTCCTTCGGAGCAGTTCCAATTCTTGCGGCGGAACCTGTTCATCGAAAGGGGGACGGACCTGAGTCTCGGCCGCCTCAATCTGCGACTCGACCGATTTACTTTCCCAACCTCTTGCCATACTTCCATTATACGGTGCGGAGGATCACTCGGGGTAGTTTGTTTGGGCCTGGAAGGGCCAGTCCGGGTAATAGGCTGTTTTTGGGCCGGCTTCGGGGCGCAGGCGCTCATTTTGCCGAATGCGGCCGCATGGCGCGCGCAATCAGCCCCAGGCCGCCTACCAGCAGCACCAGCATGACGATTGTGTTGAACAGGCTGGTCGGCTGGAAATAGATGCGCAGGTTGGCGAGCACCCCCGCCACGATGAACAGCGCACCGGCCGCGGTCAACAACCACCCGATCACGCTGCGGCCGTCCCGGAAGAGCAATCCGACGCCAATCAGCATCGGGATGAGCGTAATACCGAAAGTGTTGCCGCCCCAGAAGCTCCAGTAGGAGCCAACCACGATCACTTGATTGGTCAGCAGGTATCCGCCCACGCAGGCCAGCGCGAACCCAGCAGGAAGTCGCCGAGTCCGCCGGATGTTCCGCCCACATCGCTGAAACGACGATCCGCCATTAGTTCGAGGATATCGCAAAAGCCCGGCGCCGGTCACACGCTTCGCAAGAAAAGCCGCGCCGTTTAATTCCAACGGCTTCCAACGAAAAACCGGGCCGGACAAGATGCCAATATCGCACTTGGTCGTTACAATCGAATCGGGAGGCAGCACATGAAGAAATACCGGCAGGACAACGTCCAACCCTGGACGAACGACCCCGGCATCGCGGCGCGCTACGCGCCCATACACGGCATGGTAACCAAACTCCTCACCAAGACCGACCCCCACGGGTACGCCCGGCTGCTCGAGGACTTCCGCGGCCGGTACAAGCCGGAGGGCGTCGAAGTACGTTTGGTCGAATTCATGGCCGACCTCTCGTGGCGTACCAGCGGTTGTTTCGCTTTGGAGACCGAAATCCTGCGCCAAGGCATGGCAGTTTGTGCCCATCCTCAAGACACGCCGGACCAGTCGCTGGCGCCCGCCTACATCCGCGATTTCGAAGGCGCCGACCTGCTCGATAAACTGTCCCGCTACGAAAGGCGGCTTTCAAGCGAGCTTTCGCGCTGCATTCGCGTTCTTGAACTCCGCGCGAAAAACCGCAAATACGCAGAGGCCAGAATGGCCGATACGCTGGCGAGACACAAACCCTGCACTTCCGTTATACAATAGAGCGTGCTCCCCCGGCCCTCCATCTGCCGTCCCGGTCTTTTTGGTTCCGACTAAATCGCGCAATTCCCCTGCCTGCACTCGTTGGCCCAAGAGAGTTCAGTTGTAAGGAGGTTTGCGTATGACCAAGACCGCCGATCCGGAAATGGAGGCGACCCGGCCGATGCGGCAGGATCTGCCACATCTTATCGGTCCTCTGCCAGGACCCCGCGCGAAGGAAGTGATTGCGCGCGACCATCGTTCCGTTTCGCCATCCTACACGCGCTGCTATCCGCTGGTGGTCCGCCGCGGCGAAGGCGCCATCATCGAGGACGTGGACGGCAACCGTTTTCTGGACTTCAATGCAGGCATCGCCGTGGTGGCCACCGGACACTGTCATCCGCAGGTGGTGGCGGCCATCCGGGAACAGGCCGCCAATCTGATCCACATGTCGGGCACCGACTTCTATTACGAAGCCCTGGTGGATCTGGCGGAGAAACTCGGCTCGCTCGCGCCTGGCGGCGTGGAGCGGCGCGTGGCGTTCTGCAACTCCGGCGCCGAAGCCGTGGAGGGCGCTATGAAGCTGGCGCGCTATGCCACCGGCCGCGACAAGTTCATCGCTTTCTTTGGCTCGTTCCACGGCCGCACCATGGGCGCACTGTCGCTCACCGCGCGCAAAGACGTGCAGCGCCGCGGCTTTGGACCGCTGGTGCCGGGTGTGTTCCACGCCCCCTATCCCAATTGTTATCGCTGCCCGTTCGGCCAGACTCCGGCCGACTGCGCGGTGGAGTGCGCGAAGTTTATCGAAGAAACGTTATTGAAAACCATCGCGCCAGCCGATGAAGTGGCCGCTATCGTCATCGAGCCGGTGCAGGGTGAAGGCGGCTACATCGTACCGCCGCAGAAATTCTTCGATGAGCTGGTTCGCATCGCTGAAAGACATGGCATCCTGCTGGTTTGCGACGAGGTGCAATCCGGCATGGGCCGCACCGGCAAGATGTGGGCCTCCGAGCATTTCCAATTGACGCCGGACATCATGACTGTCGCCAAGGGCATCGCCAGCGGACTACCGCTGGGGGCCACGGTGGCCCGCGCGGACCTGATGCGCTGGGGCCCCGGCGCGCATGCCTCCACTTTCGGCGGCAACCCGGTGGCCTGCGCCGCGGCGCTGGTGACCATCGAACTGCTGGAGCGGGAGTTGATCGATAACGCCGCGCGCATGGGCGCGCACCTGATGGCGCGCATGCGGGATTGGCCGGCGCGGTTCCCCATTGTGGGCGACGTGCGCGGACTGGGGCTGATGCTGGGCATCGAGCTGGTGCGCGATCGGCAGTCCAAGGCGAGGGCGCCGGAGCTACGCGACCGCGTGGTGGATCTGGCCTTCGAGCGCGGCCTGCTGATTCTGGGCGCGGGCGATAGCACCCTGCGGCTGTGTCCCGCGCTGGTGATCACGCGCGATCAATGCGATTTTGCGTTGGATACTCTGGAAGAGTGCATTACGCTGGCGATGCGCGCGGATTGACGGCGGGCGTTAGCGCTTGGCGCGCTTTTTCTTGGCTGGCTTGGCGTTCGTATCGAGCCGGATTTTCCACGCCGTGCGCAGTGCCCCCGCAAGCACGTCCGCATTCGCCGCGGCCAGCCGGATGTGGGTCGCTCCATTCCTCCCCCATCCGCCGGCGATGGGCACGAACACTTCCGGCAGTTCCTCGACGAACGCTGCCTGCTGTTCCGGCGTGAGCATCAGGTTGCCGTAGCCCTGCTTTTGGGAGGCGAGGGTGGCAAATATCCGGCCGCCCACGCGGAAATCGGGCGCACCCATGTGCGAGTTTTCTTCCGCGCCTGGCAGGCCCAAGGCGATTCGTCGAAAATCCTCCGCATCCATCAAGTTTCCTTTGCTATGCGAAGCCGGCTCAGCCGCATCCGAGCGAGCGATGCCGACGCGCTGTCCCAACCGCGCGGAGTCCACAGTCGCGGCGTTGTTCGAGCGACTTCCTTCCACAGTATACTTCGGCGGTGCGTCCTGGATTCCCAGGTCCAAAAAGTCTACAACCGGTGTATGATCCGGTGGCAACAACCGTTGGACGAGCAGAGTAAGCGCATCACGGGCCTTGAGGAATTTGTCAGGAGGGATGCCTTGCGATTCTGCGGCCTGGGAAGCATCGCCTTTCGTGAGGGGCACAAGCTCAATCACGCTAAAAGCGTCCGCGTCCCAGGTGCCTCGAAAGAGAGCTTCTGGTCTCCGGCCAGTCGGCTGAGCGGCTGACTATCCGGAGTCGCAGCCGATTCGTTGGAAGATCGCGGAAATCCGACCGCGGCGCCGCACTGATGTTGTCGATGTGCAGAGGTGGAGTATTCTCCGGGATCAACCCGTAGGCTATCGTTACCGCTGCCCGAACGGGTTCTTCTAACGGCCGTATATTCCCGCTTCAGCGCCGTCGACTCGCCGACGCCCGGCTCCCCCAAAAGTACCCAGCACGGTTTACTGGCGATTGACTCGCAGTCAACGACGTCCCTTTGGTAGTACTGAGCGGCGTCTGAGTTCGGTCAATCAAGAGTCCGTCGTCCATCTACAACGTGGCGATGATGTCGTCGCGTGACGCACCTTTATGCCGTGCAACCGATTCGCAGAATCGAAACGAGAGTGCCGAGACGCAGTGGATCATGGTCCGGAACCGCAATCCGCCGATGAAACGGCTCTGAGGTTTCCAAAATAATACGACTACCGACTTGATCACGTGTACTGCCATCGGCGGCATAGGGTGTCGGCCAGGCGGGCTCCCGAGAAGTCGCGTGGTACCCTCATGCTACAGAAAGGACTTCGTCCCGGAAAAGTTGAAGGCGGACCAGTTCGGGCCGCTCCCGGTCAAGAAAGAACGCGCTCGTCGCCTCTATGACGTTCCTGCGCAAGTCGTCCCAGGTATCCCCGTGCAGTAAAGATGTTCTCCGTCAGGCACACGGCGCAGAGTCCGGCGCCGTCGAAAAAGGGGAAAGGCGCAGACTACAACGCGTTCGCCGCGCTCTTCGCGAAGTACCGCCGCCGGCTCGCCGCCCTGCCGCGTGATAAAGCGGGACCCGAGCCGCTCACCGAGGCCTTGGACGATCGGCTACAGGAAACCCTTCTGCCGGCGTCCACCAGCGAACCGCAGCGGTTCATCTTGCCGCACGCGGTCGACCCCGACGCTTGGGACAAAGACGAAGAACGTTGCATCGCGTCCGTTAGCGGGTATAATTCGGATATGGCTAAAAGCAGGGATAAAGGCAACAAAGAAGTCAAGAAACCCAAGAAGAAGAAGTAGGCGAATGGGTGCTGGCCGCTTCATCCCAGCACCCTCAACCCATCATCGCAACCCGCAATTCAGAGGAATCCCATGCGAAGAGAATGGATAGCCGAACGTCAAGACGATGCGGTCCGCACGCAGATGTACTATGCGCGGCGGGGCGTAATCACCGGCGAGATGCAGTACATCGCGCGGCGCGAGAACCTTGCGCCCGAACTCATCCGCTCCGAAGTGGCGCGCGGCCGCATGATCGTTCCCGCCAACATCCGCCACACGAACCTGGAGCCGATGTGCATCGGCGTCGCCTCCAAGTGCAAGATCAATTCCAACATCGGCAATTCCGCGGTCACCTCCAACATCGAGGAAGAGCTCGAGAAGCTGCGCTACTCGGTGAAGTACGGCGCCGACACGGTGATGGATCTTTCCACCGGCGGCGACATCCCGCGCATCCGCCAGGCCATCATCGACGCTTCGCCAGTGCCCATCGGCACCGTGCCGATCTATGAAGCGCTGTCCCGCGTGCGCCGCCTGGAAGACCTGAGCGCCGCGCTGATGCTGGAAGTGATCGAGGAGCAGGCCGCGCAGGGCGTGGACTACATGACCATCCATGCCGGCGTGCTGGTGCAGCACATTCCGCTGGCCGCGCGCCGCATCACCGGCATCGTCAGCCGCGGCGGCTCCATCCTGGCCGAGTGGATGGTGAAGAACCACCGCCAGAATATGCTGTACGAATCCTTTGACGAGATCTGCAAGATTTTCCAAAAGTACGACGTCAGCTTCTCGCTGGGTGACGGCTTGCGGCCGGGATCGGTGGCCGACGCCAGCGATGCCGCGCAATTCGCAGAGCTGAAGACGCTGGGTGAGCTGACCAAGCGGGCCTGGAAATACGACGTTCAAGTGATGATTGAAGGTCCCGGCCACATCCCCATGGACCAGATCCAGATGCAGGTGGAGAAGGAAAAGGAGATGTGCTACGAGGCGCCCTTCTATACGCTGGGGCCGCTGGTGACGGACTTCGCGCCGGGCTACGACCACATCACATCGGCCATCGGCGCTGCCATGATCGGGTGGTACGGCGCGTCGATGCTGTGCTACGTCACGCCCAAGGAGCACCTGGGGCTGCCCAACCGCGACGACGTGAAGGCCGGCATCATAGCCTACAAGATTGCTGCGCACGCCGCCGACATTGCGCGCCACCGTCCGGGCGCACGCGACCGTGACGATGAGCTGTCGCGGGCGCGCTATAGCTTCGACTGGAACCGCCAGTTCGAGCTGTCTCTGGATCCGGAGACGGCGCGGTCGATGCACGATGAGACGCTGCCGGAGGAAGGCTTCAAGGATGCGCACTTTTGCTCGATGTGCGGACCGAAGTTTTGCTCGATGAATATTTCGGCGAAGGTGGAGGAGTTTACGGCGGAGGAAGCCCAAGCCGTGCTCAGCGACAGCTTGGTAAATATCTCCGGCAACGACTGACATCCTAACCTGTCGCTTAAGTTTGGCCATTTCCGCGGGGCAGGCGATTGCCGGAACCAGCTTCTTCCTGATCGATCCAGATGTGCAAGAAGGGCCTCCCGCCGACGACCTCCGAGAATCGGCGCGGGTGACCTGAGTGAGCCCAAGCGCCATACTCACAGTTATAGAACTCGATCTCACGCCGATACCAGGCCCAACGAGTTGGCCCGGGATCGGAGTCCGGCGGCGGCCAAATGGGTGTCCCGCGTCATGTATGACGCCATCCGGAGCTTGCGGATCATACCGCACCGCGGTCGCCCTCGGCGAAAGGTAGGAGTTAATTAGTTAGTTAGATACACCGGCGATTTATCCGGTTCTTGGGAGAACCTGGTCATCCAGTATCGGGTTTCCGGCAAGCCGGCGCACGACGCTCGGCTGGTGGCTGCCCCTGCGGGTGCATGCGGGTATCGCCGTTTCCCCACCAAGATCTAGTCGGCTTGTCATGCAACTATGCGGGACAAGCGTGCCCCGCTCTTCTACAACGTCCTATTCGATCCGAGTCCCAAACGGCGTCATGCCTTTTGAAAGTATGGTCTTCGGAAATTCTCCGGAACCGCAGATCATGAACGATCCGAAGTCCTTGTACCAATCGCCCGCAGGCGCCCGTGGGCCGGTGTTCACCCAATCCTGCAACCGGCGAAGATCTTGCAGTGAAATCCGACGCTCCTCCACACGCACAAGGATGTGCTCCCAGACGGCACGGGGAAGACTAGAGAATCGGATCTTCGGCAACAGCGTCTTCCCCGAAGATTGTCCGGATCAGATCCCTCCCCGCTTCGCCCTTGCGCTTGGGATCGGCCTCCGCCATGAAACGGCGATACGTCGCATCGAGATTCTCGCGTGCTGCCGCTTCAGCCTCCACTCCGCGCTGCGCGAGCACAACCAGGGCTCGGCTCTTCGTAAGATGCTTTCTCCTGGCCACACGCTCGACCTCGACCGCCAGTTCCGCCGGTATGGTTACGCTCTGGCGGACGGACGGCGCCGTTCGAGCACGTGTCCTTGACGGCCTGTTCATTGCCTACATGATATCAAGCGCACCAGCCTGGTGCGCTCCGCACCCCCGATTGCGCGTGGATCTATAGCCGCGTTAACCTGGAGACTGGCGTTGCAAATGACTGTCACACTCGATCCGCCACCGGAAAAAGAAGCTGCGTTGAAGGCCCAGGCGCAGTCGCGAGGGCTAAGCCTTGAGCAGTGGATGCTGGAGCTTGCCGACCAGTCCGTGCAGCCGGTTTCCATTACCCACCTGCAGAAAACCGATCCCGAGGAGTGGGCGCGGCAGTTTCTCGCCTGGGCTGACAGCCATGATCCCGAGATTCCAGTTCTCCCCGACGAGGCCATGAGCCGGGAGAGCATCTATCCCGACATAACGTAGGGCATCATTGCTTGTTGACAGCAGCACGCTTCTGCGAACTCTACAGGTTCAGCCTCCCCCAATACGAAACGGTTACGCGCGCCCTTGCGGCTCTGCCAAGCCGTGGCAGCGACCTTCACATCGTTCCTCAAAATCTTTACGAGCTGTGGGTGGTCGCCACGCGGCCGGTCGCCCAAAACGGCCTGGGCTTGTCGATCCCGGAGGCGACATCCGAACTGATGCGCCTGAAGAGCATGTTTCCGCTGTTGCCCGATACCCCGGCGATTTATCCGGTTTGGGAGAACCTGGTGATCCAGTATCGGGTTTCCGGCAAGCCAGCGCACGACGCCCGGTTGGTGGCTGCCATGCAGGTGCATGGCCTCATTGCAATTCTTACCTTTGACAGGATTTTTCCGCTATGCCGGCATCGAAGTCGTGCATCCCGCGCACGCCGGTCTGAGCGTGTACTAAAATATTTACAGTACGTGAAGCACTGTTGATGCGCTTCGAATGGGATGAGGACAAGAGCCGTCGCAACCTCGCAAAGCACAAGGTCAGCTTCAAAACCGCCGAGTTGGTATTCGACGATCCCGAGGCGCTCAGCATTCAGGATCGCGTCGTCGATGGAGAGGAGCGATGGCAGACGGTTGGAATGGTATCTGGCGCGGTTTTGATGGTGGCCTATACCTATCGCCACGAAGCTGGCGACGAGGTGGTTCGGCTGATTTCAGCGCGAAAGGCGGTCCCGCATGAAAGGCGAGCATATGCAAAGAGCCAAAAGCACGCAAGCGGATGAAATCCGTGCGCTCAAACGCATGAAAGACCGGGAAATCGATACGACCGACATTCCGCCGGTACTCGATTGGAGCAAGGCGGTCGTCGGCAAGTTCTATAGGCCAACCAAGAAATCTGTCAAACCGTCGACTGGCCTCGCTTCGGCCAATCCCCCCGATGTACGATGACTGCGTTAAGCTGCAGGCGCAGGGGCGGCGTTCGCCAAGGCTAAGAATAAGTTGGAACTTCCGCCACCGGTGGTGAGGTCTGTCAATCGCTGCCACGCAGTTTTGACAAGCAAGTGCGCAGCGGGAGAACGCGAAGCCGTACCAGGTGAAACAGGTCCGGACGGCTATGCTAAAGGCGAGGCTTGGTTTCAAACAGTGACCAAATCGAAATCATCATCTATTGGAGTGAAGAGGACGAGGAATCAACTGCTTTGGCTGTGCCCATCGTTTCCCCTGGCACGGCGGACGTTGAAAATGATGGAAGGTGTGGGACTCGATCCGGACGTCGTCACTTTCAGCACGCTCATGGACAAGGCAAAGGATTACGAATCCGCCCGCACCGTGCTTGCGGAAATGCAGAGCGCCGGAATCCGGCCAAACGACTTCACCTTCAACACCCTCATCAGCAAAGCGAAGGATTACTCATCCGCACGCACCGCGCTTGTGGAAATGCAGGCTGCGGGAAACCGGCCAGACGTCATCACCTTCAACACCCTCATCGATAAGGCGCAGGATTACGAAGCTGCCAGCACCATCCTTGCGGAGATGCGGGCTGCCAGAATCCGGCCAGACGTCATCACTTTCGGCACGCTCATCAACAAAGCGAAAGATTACGAACCCGCCCGCACCGTCCTTGCGGAAATGCAGGCTGCTGGAATCGCGCCCAATGTCGTCACTTTCAACACGCTGATCGACAAGGCGAAGGATTACGAATCAGCCCGCACTGTCCTTGCGGAGATGCAGGCGGCCAGAGTCCAGCCCGACGTCATCACTTTCAGCACGCTGATCGATAAGGCGAAGGACTACGAATCCGCCCGCACCGTCCTTGCGGAAATGCAGGCTGCCGGAATCCCGCCCAACGTCGTCACTTTCAACACGCTCGTCGACAAGGCGCAGGATTACGAAGTGGCCCGCACCGTCCTTGTCGAAATGCAGGCGGCCGGAATCCAGCCCGACGCGTACACGTTCTCAGCCCTCTTTTCAAAGAATCTCGCACTAGTGAATCCCGATGACCTTCTCGGCTGGTATTTGGCTCAACCCTATCACCCCGAAAGCCCCATGGAAGCGTGCTTAGGTTCCTACCGCCGGGCAGGTCTGGTTGGGCACGCGCTCGCAATTGCTCTCAATTACCCCCACCTTGCTGCCTCTCGCAAGCTCATGAGAACGAGCCGGGATTCGGCCTTGACCTATTTTCACGCTGTTGTCGATCTCGATTCGTTGAACGGAAATGGCAATTACGCGCTTGGCATGGCCCTTATTGAGGTTCACCGCCCTTCCGAAGCGATCCCATACCTTGAGAAAGCTCTTGTACAAGCCCGGATACGCGACAAAACCGGACCGCGAGCCAATCACATCGAACAGATCTTGCGTGGTCTTTCGGATACTAATCGCACTTGAAGTGAGTTGCAGCTAACGTTGCCAGTCGTGCGAGGTTGCCAGCCATTTCCGAGGCCTGTGACGACGTCCGCCGTCTGGTAGCGCCGCCGGGTTGAAACTACCGAACCCGGCGATTTCAGATGGGTTGCGCTACCAGGAGATAAGGTTTCATCGGTGAAACCGACGGCATCTCACACGGTTACCCGCTTGGTCGAAGCCGCCAAGTTGGGGCCAAAAGAACCGATTGAAAGTTTACCCAACAGCTCAGGAGACAAATTGCGGTCCACAATATAAATATGGACATCAATCGTTTCACGGAAAAACTCCAAGAGGCGATCCGCACCGCCCAAAGCCAGGCCACCCGCTACGGCCATCAACAACTGGACGTCGAGCACCTCTTTTCCAGCCTGCTCGAACAGCCGGGCGGCCTGGCCGGCTCCATCCTCTCGCGCGCGGGCGTCAACGTCGACACGCTGCGCCCCCGCCTCGAACAGGAACTGGACCGCCTGCCGAAGGTCTCCGGCCCATCCGGCGCGCCCGACCAGATCTTCGTCACCGCCCGCCTGAACCGGCTCCTCACCCAGGCCGAGGACGAGGCCAAGAAGCTCAAGGACGAATACATTTCCGTCGAGCACGTGCTGCTCGCGCTCACCGACGATAGCGGCCCCAGCGGTCGCCTGCTGCGCGAATACGGCGCGACGCGTGAGCGGCTGATGCAGGCGCTGCGCGAGGTGCGCGGCAGCCAGCGCGTCACGTCCCAGAATCCCGAGGCCACTTACGAAGCCCTCGAACGCTACGGCCGCGACCTCACCAAACTCGCCAGCCAGGGCAAGCTCGATCCGGTCATCGGTCGCGACGAGGAAATCCGCCGCGTCATCCAGGTGTTGTCGCGGCGCACCAAAAACAACCCCGTCCTGATCGGCGAGCCGGGCGTGGGCAAGACCGCCATCGTGGAGGGCCTCGCCCTGCGCATCGTGCGCGGCGACGTGCCCGAAGGCTTGAAGAATCGCCGCATCGTGTCGCTCGATATGGGCGCGCTCATCGCGGGCGCCAAGTTTCGCGGCGAGTTTGAAGAGCGCCTCAAGGCCGTTCTGAAGGAAGTGCAGGACGCCGCGGGCGACATCATCCTGTTCATCGACGAGCTGCACACGGTGGTGGGCGCGGGCAAGGCTGAAGGCTCCATGGACGCCGGCAATCTGCTGAAGCCCATGCTGGCGCGCGGCGAGTTGCACTGCATCGGCGCCACCACCCTGGATGAATACCGCAAGCACATCGAAAAAGATGCGGCGCTGGAGCGGCGCTTCCAGCCGGTGCGCGTGGACCAGCCTTCGGTCGAAGACACCATCTCGATTCTGCGCGGCCTGAAGGAGCGCTACGAAGTGCATCACGGCGTGCGCATCAAGGACGCCGCCCTGGTGGCTGCGGCGATTTTGTCGAATCGCTACATCACCGACCGGTTCCTGCCCGATAAAGCCATCGACTTGATGGATGAGGCGGCCGCCCGCCTGCGCACCGAAATCGACTCCATGCCGGCGGAACTGGACGAAATCCTGCGCCGCACGATGCAGCTTGAAATCGAGCGCGAGGCGCTGAAGAAGGAGAAGGATGCGGCCTCGCGCGGGCGGTTGAAGAAGCTCGAAAAGGAGCTCGGCAACCTGAAGGCGGAAGGCGACGCACTGAAGGCCCGCTGGCAAGCCGAGAAGCAGACTGTGGGCAGTTTGCGCGCGTTGCGCGAGCAGATCGAGCAGACCAAAGTGGAGATCGAGAAGGCCGAACGCGCTTACGACCTGAATCGCGCGGCGGAGCTGAAGTATGGCAAGCTGGCGGACCTCGAACGGCGCTTGCAGGCTGAGTCGGAACAGTTCGCCAAGAAGCAGTCGCAATCGCCGCTGATCAAGGAGGAGGTGGGCGAAGAGGATATCGCCGCGGTGGTCAGCCGCTGGACCGGCGTGCCGGTGACCAAGCTGCTGGAAGGCGAGATGCAAAAGTTGCTGCACCTGGAAGACGAGTTGCACCAGCGCGTAATCGGGCAGGACGAAGCCGTCACCGCGGTGGCGGAAGCCGTAATTCGCGCGCGCTCCGGGCTGAAGGATCCCAACCGGCCCATCGGCAGCTTCATTTTCCTGGGGCCGACCGGTGTGGGCAAGACCGAGTTGGCGCGCGCGCTGGCGCAGTTTCTCTTCGACGACGAGCGCGCCATGATTAGCATCGACATGTCCGAGTATCAGGAGAAGCACACCGTGTCGCGGCTGATCGGCGCGCCGCCGGGATATGTTGGCTATGACGAAGGCGGCCAGCTTACCGAAGCCGTGCGGCGGCGGCCGTATTCGGTGGTGCTGTTCGATGAGATTGAAAAGGCCCACCACGATGTGTTCAACGTGATGCTGCAGGTGCTCGACGATGGCCGGCTCACCGATGGCCAGGGCCGCACGGTGGACTTCCGCAACACCATCGCGATTATGACTTCCAACATTGGCAGCGCGCGCATTCTGGAATACCGCGGCGGGTTCGAAGGCGAGGGATACGAACGGATGAAAGAGGCCGTGCTGGAAGAGATGCGCCGCCATTTCCGGCCGGAGTTCCTCAATCGCGTGGATGAGACGATCGTGTTCCACGCGCTGGCCGAAGAGCATTTGAAGCAGATCGTGGAAATCCAGTTGGACCGTGTGCGGGCGCGCCTGGCGGACCGCCACATCACCCTGACTTTGACCGATGCCGCACGGCTGAACCTGGTGCGTACGGGCTTTGATCCGCATTACGGCGCGCGTCCGCTGAAGCGCGCGATTCAGAAGAAGGTGGAGACGCCGCTGGGCCGCATGATCCTGAAAGGCGACGTCCGCGACGGACAGCAGCTTCTGGTGGATGTCGACCCGCAGGGCGAACTGACCTTCGCGCCCGCGGCGGCGAGAGCGGCGGGGTGAGGGCGGTAGTAGGTCCATTTGATTGTGGGGCAGGTTGGCAACCTGCGGGCCGATTGTCAATCGGCCCAGCTTGCGGACATCGGCCCGTGCGACTCCGCGCGCACCCTTCAATAGTGAGCAACCTCCATCCGCTCCCATGCCGGAGTCAAACGCCGCTGCCAGCGGCGCACGCTGGCATCCGGCGCCAACCCATGTTCCACAAACAATAACTTGCCTTCCGGCTTTAGGACGCGCCGCATCTCTCCCAGCGCTTGCGCTACCTCGGGAATCGACAAATCGCGCTTCGGGTAGGCGGCCATCCCCATACCGAAGGGGGGAACCTTTGCCGCAGAGAGGTGCGCGCCGCCATCGAGTGGGATGATGCGCACTTCGGATCGCCCGCCACGACCTGCATCGTCCACCCTGAAAACCATCGATTCGCCTCGCGGAAACATGCGGCCACCGGGAACGCCGTCAGGCTACGGATAAAGGGCGTCCAACAATGGTCTTTGTTCGTTCGGTAACTAATCGCAACTAATCAAGTTTGATTATTGACGTGGCCACTTCACGGGGGTTAGACTTAGCCGTCCGTACCATCCACTCTTTGCAGGGAGCGCCGCAAATGCCGCATATCGCATTGCCCGAAGGGCTGCCCGGAATTACGAGCGCCTTCGCCTTTCGCCCTGAAACAGCCAAGCCTCTGCGCGAGTTGGCCGAGATCCTGCTGCGCGGTCCAGGCTCGCTGACGAGCGCCGAGCGCGAGACCATCGCGGCATTCGTATCCACGCGAAACGACTGCTATTTTTGCCAGACCAGCCATCGCGCCGCCGCCGCGCATCACGCTGGAGGCAGTTATGAAATGGTGGATGCCGTGCGTCTCGATTCTTTGAACGCGCCCGTCAGTCCCAAGTTGAAGGCGCTCCTCGCGATCGCCGGAAAAGTCCAGCAGGGCGGCAAGAATGTGACCCCGGAAGATATCCAGCGGGCGCGCCAGGAAGGCGCTACCGAGCCCGAAATCCACGACACGGTCCTGATCGCGGCCGCTTTCTGCATGTACAACCGATATGTAGATGGCCTCGCCACTTATACTCCCGTGGATGACTTCAAGCTATACGACGAGATGGGCGCACACATGGCGCATGAAGGCTATACGAGGCCCGCCGGAGAGATGCATAGAGAGGCTGGGAGATAGCGATGCCGCACATAGCGCTTCCGGAAGGAGTGCCGGGCATCCTAGGACCCATGGCTTTTCGCCCGGAGACGGCGAAGCCATTGAACGAACTGGCGGAAACCCTGCTGCGCGGCCCAAGTACGCTGTCGCCGGGCGAGCGGGAACTGATTGCCGCTTACGTTTCCTCGCGGAACGATTGTCTTTTTTGTCAGTCCATTCATGGCGCTGTGGCCGCTTATCATTTCGACGGCAATGAACAGCTTGTCCTGGACGTGAAGCGGAGCGCCGAGCGGGCGCCGGTTTCGGACAAGCTCAAGGCTTTGCTGGCAATTGCCGGCGAAGTGCAGCACCGCGGCAAGCACGTCACGGCCGGCGAGATCGAACGCGCCCGGCAGGCCGGCGCCACCGACCTGGAGATCCACGACACGGTGCTTATCGCCGCGGCTTTCTGCATGTACAACCGGTATGTGGACGGGCTAGGCACTTGGGCGCCGCGCGAGCCGGAGGCGTACCGGGAGCCCGCCGCTACGCTGGCTCGCGAGGGGTATGTAGCATCCGTCAGATAGAGGAGGACCCATGCCGTACATCCAAATTCGTGAAGGCCTGCCGGGTATTCGCGGCCTTTTCGCATTCCGTCCGGAGACCGCCCAGCCGCTATCCGAGCTGGCCGAGCTTCTGTTGCACCAGCCCGGTACCCTAACACCCGGGGAGCGCGAACTGATCGCCACCTATGTCTCTTCGCGCAACGATTGCTACTACTGCCAGACCGCCCATGGCGCGATTGCGGCGCATCACCTCGGTGGACACGAGGATACGGTTCAGGCGGTAAAGCGCGATTTTGAGCGCGCGGATATCTCCGGCAAACTCAAGGCGCTGCTGGCTATCGCCGGTAAAGTACAGAGTGGCGGAAAGAACGTTCAGCCCGAAGATATCGCACGCGCGCGGCAAGAGGGCGCCACCGACCTGGAGATTCACGACACCGTGCTGATTGCGGCGGCCTTCTGCATGTACAACCGCTATGTAGACGGCTTGGCTACATGGTCGCCCACCGACCCGGAGGGCTTTCGGGAACGAGCCGCCAAGGTTGCCAGCGATGGCTATTTGGGAGTGCTGGGATACATTCATGCGGCTCACGCAGGACCGTAGCGGAGCACGTCCGCGGCGATGCCAATTGCTTTGTGGGGCAGGTTGGCAACCTGCCGGGCCGATTGTCAATCGGCCCAGTTTACGCCGATTTCCAATCGGCGCGCAGGATACCATC